>Ga0209542_10004369_pt1 | contig 29108 bp, 33 predicted proteins | sample RifCSPhighO2_01_FD_184028 | JGI IMG/M metagenome (GOLD analysis project Ga0209542, IMG submission 184028) | Soil microbial communities from Rifle, Colorado - Rifle CSP2_plank highO2_0.1 (SPAdes) (version 2) | ecosystem: Environmental > Terrestrial > Deep subsurface > Rock core/Sediment ...
GGTTAATGCTAATGGATATTATCCAAGGGTTACCTTCGTAAATCCAGGCTTTGGGGATTTGATAAATGAAACCATGGTGGATTCTGGTTTTAATATGGAATCTTTTAATTTAGTTGGTAGAAGGACTAGTGCACATGCATATATGACTCATCAGCCTACAGATCTTATACCTTATGGCGAAACAGTAAGATTTATACATTCACCTTCTTTTTATATTATAACTGAAGAAGGTGCTTTTCATCCTAATTATGACGGTCAAGGCACATTGACACCAACACAAGCACAAATAGACCGCGTTGTATCAATCATAAGAAATGACTTGCCTGTATTTACTGACAGATTAATTAATGAAAATACAATTATTGAACAGGGAAACAATCCTCCATTTCATTATGATAATTTAGGATATCCGGAGGTAGATTCTGGCTATGTTCTTGTTGAATGGAGAAATTCAATACCAGGCATAGGGCAAAATTCAAAGTTTGTTAAATTGGATAATCCTTATGTTGTTATTTGTGGTGTTGCTACTTTAAATGGTGGGAATATAGTGGGGAGAGGCATTTATTTGCAGGAATTAAGTCAGGTTTTAGGACCAGATAAAGATACAGAATTAGATTCAACTAGTGTAATGTATGGAGATTTTACTACACCAGGACCACATCCACAACCGGGAATTGGATTAACTCAAGGAATTTACTCAGAATCTGATTTAAGAAATGGTAAATTATTCTTTACAAGAGGGCCTAGAAACAGCCATCCAGATACTGATAATAGGTATTTTGTTGAATTGATGTCAAGAAGATAAATGAATTAAATAAAAGAAATTCTAAAAATAGTAGAATATAATATTAATCCCATAAAAAGATTTGCTATGATTAATATCAACAAGCCTGCAAACCATCCAATATTAAAAACATTTTTTATAATCTTAACCTCCAATATTAAAGTAATAACTGCCAGAACAAGCAGTAGAATGATGATTGCAGCCAATATAGGCATTAGATTTATTCCAAACAAAACCAGGGAAGCTAGTAATGCAGGATTTTTTGTTAAAAAAACAATCAACAATGTAATTAATAAGATAACTATGATCAGCAAAGCTATTAAAACAAAAATGTAAGTAATCACCCCGAATGCCGCTATGTTTACTTTTAGATAAGGGGACAGAAATTTTTGTACTGGAATCTGCTTCTTGAATATATATCTTAAAACCAGATATATTATCAATCCAGCTAGAAATATCTGAAGGAAGTAATAAACAGTATATTTTATGGTGCTAAATAGCATGCCTACCAAAATAAATTTTCCTGAAATTAAGGAAGATAATAAAGAAAAAATAAAAGTTATAAATAATAGTGTAATAATATTATTCTTCAATTCAGGAGGCTCTTTTACCAATCCATGAATGTCTTTCTTGAAGAAAATTAATCCAAACCATTCTTTAATATTTATCAAAGCCATTTTAAGATACAACAATATCAGTATAATACCATCCTTCTCCGCCGTATAAATCTGCTGGACAGCATGATTGTGTATATTGCTCTTCACCAACAAGACTTAATACATTCCTAAAACAACCAGGGGTTATTAGCCATTGAACAAAATTATCTACAGGACTTATTGGACATTCTATTGTTTCATAACACTCTGCCTGTGCTTCACATTGCCCTTCTATAGGATCCCATGCATCCCCTACATCACAGCAGTGTCCACTACCGCAGTATCCATCAGTCAATCCAGCACCGCAGCAGAACAATTTATTTGTGCATGCATCTCCTTCATCAAGGCAATCAATGCAAATATCCCCTAAATTAGGACCTCCATTTTCACAGCTTAATCCAGCACAGCATACTTCAACCTCACATGATTCATATAATGTTTGACATTCTTCCTGACAAGCATTAACATCAATATTGCATGCTCCGTAATTTCCCCATTCTCCATCCACACATGTTCTTGTTCTTGTACCAATAGGGCAGTTGGGATCTCCGGTGTTGCAATTAGAAGTCTCTGCATCTCCTGAGCTGCATTCAGCATAAGGAATCTCAATCAAGCCATACATTCCTGCTCCATATTTGGCTCCATAAGCCAAAACATTTTCATTTACAAAGGTTGCAGAATTGCTTGTAAAGCTGAATTTTCCAATTTTAAGCAAAAGCGGCTCATAACCTAATCCAGCACCAATGGATGCATAATATATCAGATAAACATAATTGTCCTTTATTGCAATGTCATAAGTTCTCTTGTCAAGATTATTGTTTGCATTATCAAAATCATTCAAGCTGAAGAAATCAGCAATTTCGCTTCCTGTGTTCTTGTTGAACACCCTCGGCTTTCCAACATATGACGAAGATAAAATCCCGCCGCAATAATCATTTACATAGCTTCTTGTAATAACAAATATCTTGTCGCCATTTATTTCAATTAAGTTGGATCTCTGGAGTTTGTCATCAGTAAAGGAAGTTTCTGTATATTTATCAAGCAGATTGCAATTAGCTCCAATTCTTCTGTGATTATTTATGCCATCGCCATCTATCTGAATTCGCACTGTTGTTGGAATTTGCTGATTATTTCCAAATGCGCAGTAAGTATTGTAATTGTTGACATAATTATCTACGCTTACACCAACCAGTCTTGAGGCAACATAACCGGCAAATTTCTCGTCATAAACAACATAAATTACCCCATCCTTGACTTTCAGGTCGGTTAATCTTGAATAAATATTTGATCTTGTCCATGCTAAATTAGGACCACATCCCCCACCTCCAAGAAATTCCAAATCTTGTGAAGGATCAACAACAATATTTCCATTGCTCTTGTCATAAACATATATCTTGAAATCATCAGGATTGGAATCATAATTCACAGCAGTATAAATGTAATTGTCATCAACATCAAACAAGGCGCCTTTGACGCTGAATGTATTATCCAATGTTAAATCATCCTTTCCATAAACATAAATGTTGTGGTTTGCTGTGGAAAAATCATCATCTATCTGCTCATAATAGATTTTATGAAGATCATGAACAACCCTTCTTCTCTGGTATTCATAGTTTGTGTTTAGATTATTGTAAAAAACACCATTGGTTAAAGAATTGCCTGCTCCGTATGGCTGATTATTATACTGGTCAAGCTCATACCATTCAGAAACATGAATGTCTCCTGTAATATCATAAATCTCCAGCCCCTTGTTTCCATTTCCAATTGGAGCATAAGATACAAAAGCATCCTCATCATTGAAATTAAAATCAAAAGAGCTAACAAAAGTAGCATTAAATAAAATAATTGCAAGAAATATTAAAATCTTTTTCAATCATTTCACCTCTTTTAGTTGATTTGTTTGAATTAATTTGTTTGTTATGTATTTAAGTTTTGCTATTTTTTTTCACTGGTGCATTAAGTGGGCTTATTCTAGAGATTTGCTTTCTTTTATAAGCAATTACTAGATAATCTTTAGTCGAGTAAACCACGAGGGTATTTCCCTAAAAGATTAACTGAATAGAGAGTCCATAAATCAAATAGATGATATTATTGATGAGAAAGATAAGTAAAAATTCTAACCGGAGACAAAAGGTCTTTTTTCATCCTTGTCTTTTTCCAAATCATAAACTTCTAATTTGCTATTTTTAACATTAAATATAATTTTATGTTTATTTAGTATTCTTATAGAGTTTTTACTAGAGATATTCTTAAAGGTTTTATCTTTCTTTGCTAGCTCATCTGGATAAAAAGTTTCAGAATAAGCAGGCAATTCTTTAATTTTCTCTCTGTGCACAATCGGCAATAAAGAAGTACCATCAACATTTTTTTTAGTTTTTAATTTAAACATATCCAAGACCGTTGGAAATAAATCAACCAATCTTACTTGAGAGTCTATTCTTTGATTTTTAGGAATCTTTTCTCCATTAACAATAAGCAAAACTTTCAAAGTAGAATCATATAACAAACAACCATGTCCTTCTTCTTCAGGGTGCCCTAATTTTTTACCTGCGTGATCATTAGGATATAATCCTCCTAAATCTTCTCCATGATCTGAGAAACAAACAATATTAGTTTCTTTGTCCAAATTAAGATTTTTTATTTCATTTAAAAGAATACCTAAATAATGATCTGAAAATGCAACTTCTTCTTCATAACAATTTTTCCCACCATATTTTTCCGGAGCCTCATAAGGCCAATGGGCATCAAAATAATGCACAAAAAGAAAAAAATTCTCATCTTTTTTAAGTTTTCTTAGCCAATTTATAGCTTTTTCTGTTACAATATTTGCCCTTTTCAATGCACAACCCCTTAGTTTTACATCAATAGTTTTTAAAGCATCTGTTCCATCTGGGAGTCTGGGGATTTCATCATCATATAATTCAAATCCTTTTCCAAAGCCATACCACTTATTCATACCAGGACAAGATACAATTGCAGCAGTTTTATAGCCATTTTTCTTAAATACTTCTTGAAGAGTAATTGAACTCTTATTTAATTTTTCCTTAAATAAGTGTCTTATTCCATGATTATATGGCTGTAACCCTGTAAGAACTGTAGCATGACTTATAGGAGTAATTGGAGCAGAGGATATGGTGTTCATAAAAGAAACCCCCTGTTTGCGGAGTTTTTCAATATTCGGAAATTTTCCACTATATCCCACATCTGCCCGAACACAATCTAAAGATATTAACAAAAAATTCTTTTTATTTTTCATCTTAAAGTTTTTCTAAATATGATGTGTCAGTATGCTCACTCATATTGATCCTTGAAGTTATCATCTTATTGTCATATAAGAAATCTGATGCCTCTTGCATTATTAGATAATCTTCTTGTGTAAAACTTAAACGAATCTCTTCTTTTGAATTAGCCAAGAGATTAGGTTCTACAGAATCAGATATTTTCAACGCACCCAAAGAAACATTTAGCTTAGATTCTTCAATAAACCAATTATCTGCCGAAGTCCTATCTTGTCTATAAAAATCATAAGCATCCCTCATTGAAAGAAGAAACTTTTCCGGAGCTTCTGGATTTTTTACTATAAACTCCTTAGACATAACTATTAATGAAACAACTTTGCCTGTAGAAATATATCTGATTAAACCTTTTTCTTCAAAGATAGCTGGAGTTGGATCAAATCCAGCCATTGCATCAATATTTCCCCATTTTTTCGCATTTTTATCTCTAACAAGATCGCTCTGTTCATAAATACCTAAATTAATATTCTTAACATCTTTTTCCGGGTCCAATCCTGCTTCTTCCTCAACCTTCAAAGCCATTCTCTGAGCAGCTGCCCCAAACGGCATAGCTACCGTTTTTCCTTTTAAATCCGAAGCATTCTTGACATCTGAATTTGGAGGAACATAAAGAGAAACTCTGTTATACATTAAACGCCCGATTATAACCCAATCATTATTTTTTGATATTAATGTAGCTGCAGGTTGATCTGCAGTAAAAATAACATCTACTTCCTTAGCTAATGCTGCTTCATTTAATGGTCCACCATAACTAAAACCCTTGAAATCTCCTTGCAAGCCATTATCTTTTAATATGTCGGTATGTTTCAGTATTTGTGTTAATTGCCCCTGAGTTGCCCAAGGAATCTGCCACCCTATTCTAATTGAAGTAAGATCTGAATTTTCTTGCTTTGTATTAAAAATTAAGTATAATCCCCCTAAAACTATAAAAATAAAAATTATTGCAATTATTTTCTGATTTTTTGTTTTTAACATATTAACCTGAACTATAAATGAGTTAACTCCTCTTTATTTGTTTTTCTATGTTCATAAATCTTACGCTGTCTTTCAAACTGGAGGTTCTAGGATAGCTAAAAGGAACATTAAATATCTTTTTTATAGAAGCAGGTCTATTCTTTAGAATAATAATGCGATCAGACAGATAAATTGCTTCTTCAATATCATGGCTAATGAGAATTATAGTCTTATTTGTTTTCTTCCATATTTTAGCAAGATCATCGTATAAATTCTCTTTTATAGAATAATCCAGAGAGTTGAATGGCTCATCCATGATAAGCACTTCTGCATTAGCAGCCAAAGCTCTAGCAATAGAAACTCTTTTTTTCATGCCTCCAGAAAGTTCATAAGGATACTTTCTTTTGCAATTTTCCAGACCAACCATTTTTATATATTCTGAAACCTTTTTTTTATTGTCTGCAAAAAATGAGACATTCTCTTCTACATCCATCCAGTCAAATAAATCATTTTCTTGATTTATAACAAAACGATCTTTTCCTGGAGCAACAACGTCTTTTCCGTTTTCACAAATTTTACCTTTTTTATTCTTTAGATATCCAGCCATCAAATTTGCCAAGGTAGTTTTGCCACAACCAGAAGGACCTATAATTGAGATCAACTCTCCGTCTTCTATTTTAAATGAAATATCTTTGAGGACTTCAAATTGTTTATTCGTAGAGTCTTCATAGGAATATGAAACATTAATCAACTCTATCATTTTCCAACCTCCAAAATAAACATTTCTTTTCTATAATTTTTATAACTTGATTTAACAATAACCCTAATAACCCGATAATAATCATTCCAGCTATAATCATGTCTGTTTTTAATAAAAGTCTATTTATTTGTATAAAGTAGCCTAATCCTGACTGGGCTCCGATTAATTCTGCTGCGATTAAACTCATCCAAGCCATCCCTATTCCAATCTTAAGACCCGTAAAAATATATGGTAGCGAAAACTTTAGTAGAATATTTTTAAAATAAGAATAGATTCCAATATTTCCAGTTCTAGCTAAATTGATATATACTTTTGGAATAGATCTTGCTCCGAAAAAAGTATTTGTAAATATTGGGAAAAAAGCCCCAATAAAGATTATAAAATAAGATGATTTATCGCCTAGTCCAAAGATAAGTATAGCTAAAGGAATCCAAGCAATCGGAGGGATGGGTCTTAATATTTCAACCAATGGCTCAAGTAAAGTCCCTACTTTTTTTGAGTACCCACAAAAAAGCCCAAGAGAAATAGCAAAAAATGAGGCTATAAAGAATCCAACTAAGACTCTCTTTAAACTATAGAAAATATGTGGAAAAATCTCACCACTTAAGATTACTTCCTTTAAAGCTAAGAATATTTGAAATGGTGAAGGAATTAATGGATTACTAACTTGGAATATAAAATAAGAAAATTGCCAAATAAGAATAATAGAGCAAACAAGAAGAATTACTCTTGTCTTTTGGGAAATCATTTTCTATACATTCTTAGAATTAAATATTTAGTTTCCATATTCTTGCTAAACCTCCTTTTTACGAAAGACCTAAGCATATTTAACTACTGTTGAGCCATCTTTTTGGTCTAAGAGTTCTATTCCTTTTTCTTTCATTAGCTTACGTATTCTATCAGACTCATTCCAATCTTTTCTTGCTCTAGCTTCATTTCTTTGAGCGATTAATACTTCTACTTCAGAATCTTTATTAGTTGTTGAGGATTTTTTTGATTCAAATTGAAATGATTTAAACATGGAATCTATTTTTTTAAATTCAGATACAATCTCAGTTCTATCTTTTTCTCCAATTTTACCCTCAGCCAGATATTGATTTGCTTTTGTAACAAAAGTATAAACCTCACTTACAGCACGAGGGGTATTGAAATCATCATGCAGATGAGACTCAAAATTTGTTCTTAATTTTTTTAATAATGTTGAAATTTTCTCATCCCTTCCTTTTGAAGGAACCGCGTTATTTAGGGTAAATAAGAAATTATTGATCCTTTCAAGACCTTTTCCAGATGCACTAATTGTTGATTCTGTAAAATCTATACTGCTCCCATAGTGATTCGAAAGGATAAACCATCTTAATTGTTCTGGAGAAAATTTTTTTAATAAATCAGAGACTATAATAAAATTACCTTTAGATTTACCCATTTTCTCACCGTTTACTGTAAGAATACCAGTATGCACCCAGTAATTAACTGCTTTTTTACCAGAATATGCTTCTGACTGAGCGATTTCATTTTCATGGTGTGGAAAAGACAATTCCCTTGCTCCCCCATGAATATCAAAAGGGGTACCTAGATATTTAGAAGACATTACTGAGCATTCTATATGCCATCCAGGATAACCTTTACCCCAAGGGCTTGTCCATTGCATGATATGGGTAGGATCCGCTCTTTTCCATAATGCAAAGTCTGCAGGATTCCTTTTTTTAGGATTCGCTTCTATTTTTACACCCTCCATTAATCTTTCTCTATCGACTTTTGATAGTTTTCCATAATCTTTAAATTTAGCAACGTCAAAATAAATATCACCATCAACCTCATAAGCATAACCTTTTTCCATAAGAACTTTACACCAATCTTGCATTTCTACTATATGTCCTGTTGCTCTAGGGGAAATATTTGGTCTGCTACATTTTAAACCATCAAAACCGTCCCAAAATTCTTTAATATAAGTATCTGCTAATTCCATGGGATGTATTTGCCTCGCCCTCGCCGCCTTTTCCATTTTATCCTCACCTTCATCTACATCTCCGACAATATGACCTACGTCAGTTATATTCTGCACGTGGAGTACATCCCAGCCCTTGTAGGCTTTAAAAAATTCTTTTAGAGCATCATAAGCTACAATTGTTCTAACATGTCCAAGATGTGGGCTCCCATATACTGTAGGACCACAAATATACATTCCAACTCTTCCGGGAGTAATTGGCTTAAACGTCTCTTTTTTTCTTGAAAGAGTATTATAAAGTTTGACTTCCATAGTAGGAGCATCACATTCGGAGTTTAAAATCTTTTCTAAATCGCTATTGGTCATAGGATCCCTTGTTCAGATTAGCTTATAAACTTTTCTAATTGTAGTCACTTTATAGTAAGAAAGATAGTATAGTGAGCTTTTTAATCCATGTAATAACCCATTTTATTTTTCTTTGCTAATCTTTCATGCTGGATATATTTATTTAACTTAACTTTCAACTTGATTATTTTTTTGATACAATATCCTCCTTTTTCAGTAGATTTTATTTTATCAGGATTATTTGAAACAAGAATTATATTTTTATTAGTATTTAGATCTTTCAGTGCTTCAATCATAGCGTCATATTCTCTGAGATCTGGAGGTAATCCTAATTTCTTGAATGCGTCAAAAGTATCTAAGTTTTCAAGTCTTTGAATTTCCATAGCCTTAATCTTTTTCTCTAATCCAATTCCTCTCCCTTCCTGAAATCCATAAACAACTACGCCACAACCATGTTTTTTTATTAGATTTAAAGATTTTTGAAGTTGCTCAAAACAATCGCAATGTTTTGAAAGAAATGCCTCTCCAAATAGACATGCAGAGTGAAGTCTAACAATGGGTACTGATTTTTTAAGATCTCCAAAAGAAAAAGAAACTACTTCCCCATGATTAGTACTATGATAAGAAACTTTAAATTTTCCAGAATTAAGATCAAGTATGGTTGTAGATTTTATTGACATTTTATATCTTATACCCCATTAGATTAAAATATTCTTTCATAATCTCTTTTTGACTTTTTCTTGTTATTGGCTTAATATTATTATACTCTTCTACCATTTTTTTCATCTCCAATATTTTCCTAATATCTTTTATTGGGCTTAAAACCTCAAGATTTTCTATCCTAAGTAGCCTTTCTTTTTTAAAGTCTGCTATTCGCTCACTTCTGTTTAAAAACTTCTTATAGTTGATAGTGTACTTATATTTATCCTGATATACTGTAGCTGAATATTTTATACTTATATTTCTTTGAGTCGAAAGTTTATCATCTTTCAGAATCTTATGTACTTTTTCTAAAACATCTTTTGATTCATTAACCCATACAGACGAGAAAGCAAATCTATCTTTCTCAATTATATTTTTATAAATTATTTTTGATAGGCTTTTACCATCAAACTTATACTTGGATTTAAACAAGAGGTCATTCAATGTTGGAGCAACATCAATTGTTCTTATTCTATTTGAATAAAGTTTGGGTTTAATATCCTTAGCAATAAATAAAATAGGGATCCTGATAACTCCTTCATCAGAAGAATTATGATGTCCATAAGTTTCTTCATTCCATGCTTCTCCGTGATCAGAAGAGATGATTACTAAATAGTCTTCATTTTCAAGTATTTTAAAAAGTTTCTCTAGGAATTTATTAAATAAATTCTTGTGAAAATAATTTATTCCTTCCAGATAAAGATTAAACAGTGCATCATCATTCTTATTTGAATATAGGCGAGCAATAATCTTCTTGTATCGATATAATAAACTTAAATCTTCTTTCGTTCTAAATGTTTCAATGGCCATGTCCTCTAAATTTATTTCTTCTGGTTTAATATCATATTTTTTCTCAAGAAATTCAATTTTTTTGATGTAATCCTCTCCCCCAAATTTTAAATTATGAAATCCATAAGGATAATGTATCTGACCAAAATGAATAAACGAGAACACTTTCTCGTTATTTTTTATTTCAGTAAGTACAGATTCGTTATTTTCGATGATATACTTATCGACCCCCCGGATCATATTTAGATATTTTCCAAGTATAAATGGAAAATCTGTTTTAAATATAGTGGTGTAACCTGCTCTTTTTGCCAACTCAAAAACTGTTTTTGCATTGAGTTTACTGTTAAACTGGTCATATAGCCCATTATTCTTTGGCCATAGGCCAGTAAAATATGCCGCATGAGAAGCAGAAGTATATGGTGCTACACTTATTGCATTAGCAAAAAAACAGCCTTTTGCACACAATTCATCAAACTTAGAATTGTTTATACTAGTTTTAACTTTATATTCATTAGGATATAGCTTATTCTTATTAAACTTTATACAGTCGGCTCTTAAAGTATCTAGTGATATCCAAATTATTTTTTTATACTCCATAAATTTTCCTCCCAGTTATTATCCAAGGTTTTTTATCTTCTAATCCAATTATATTAAGACAATTCCTTGAAATTTCTTAACTCATAATGAAATTGGTTTGAGCTATCATGGTCTTTTATAACAAGACCACAAGTCTCAATTTGTTTTTTTAATTTATCGGATAATTCCCAATTTTTTTCCTTTTTAGCCAGTATTCTTTTATCAAAAAGGTCGTTTAGTTTATTCTTTTCTGAAATAATCTTCATTTCCGCTTTATAATCTGCATAAAGTGGTTTTATACAACCAAGAATAGAATCAATTTTAAAAATAAAATCTCTAATCTTATCAACCTGGTCAAGATTCAATTGGTTAAAATTTCTGTTGATAGATTTAATAAACTCAATCAGTGACTTCATAGCTTCGCTTATATTAAAATCATTTTCTAAAGAGCCAATAAAACTTTTTTCTGTTTCAACTATAAGCATATCTATATCAAAATCATTATCTTTTTCAGCTTTTACAAAGTCTAATGAATTTAAAAAAGTGATTATCTTAAGCAATAATTCTTTTGCAAAGTCCATTGCTCCAAAAGTAAAATTTAATTTTTGCTTATAATGTGTTTTTATTAATACATAACGTAGCAATAAGGGATTATAGCCTTTGGATATAATATCTTTAAGAGTATAGAATGTTCCTTTTTCTTTAGACATCTTCTCCCCATTAACAACCAGATAATCATGATGCAGCCAATAATTAACAAATTTCTTCTTAGAGATAGATTCTGCAATAGCAATTTCATTTGTATGATGGGGAAAGATATGGCTTATTCCCCCCACGTGAATATCAAAATTTTCTCCAAGATACTTCTGTGAAATAACTGCGCACTCTATATGCCATCCCGGTCTGCCTTTTCCAAATTCACTATCCCAAAAAACAGCCCCATCTTCCGGACGATATGCTTTCCATAAACAAAAATCATTAACGTTTTCCTTATCAGCCCAAACAAAGTCTTTTACTCTCATTTGAGCATTTTTCATTAAGCTTTTTCTTTTATCAAAATTTACTAATTTTCCGTAATCAGAAATCCCATTAACTCTAAAGTAGACTGAACCATTCGAAATATAAGTTAATTTCTTTTTGGACAACTTTTTTATTGCTTCAATTATCTCCGAGATATGATCTGTAACTCTTGGTAAAAGAACTGGCTCCAGAATGTTCATTCTATTTATTTGGGAAACATAATCCTCAAAATACTCTTTTGTATACTCCCCCAGATTTAGACCAACTTTTTGCGACTCTTCCAATATGTGATCATCTATATCTGTAATTTTTATTACATGCTTGACTTTGTATCCTTTATAAAGGAAGTATCTTTTTACAAAATCCGCAAAAACATAAGATCTTAAATTACCAATTTGGGTATGAAATTTATGCAAAGTAGGACCACAATTATATATCCCTATAAAAGATTTGTTTTTAATAGGTTTGAATTCCTCTATTTTTCTAGTTAGGGTGTTATAAACTTTTAACATTTTTAAACAAGCACGGGGATGGATTTGAACCATCGTCTCTGGCCTTGCGAGCCAGCGTCTGTCTACTCGACTACCCGTGCATTATCTTTATATACATCACTCATTCGTTTTAAAGTTTCCTGTTGTACATCACAAAATGATATTTTTCTCTTGCCTGAAAATGCATCCAAATCATAACAAGGACAAAAAGATAAGCCGAATTTTTGACAAGCTGAATATATCGGCTCTAGCATCTTCCTTCTTAATTCTCGGGATAAAATATAATTACTGCCAACGAGGCAACCATTTTCTTTGTAAAACTTTAATAAAATATTTTTAATTGGATCTGGCATCCAAGCATTTAATCTAAGAGTCTTGGTAATAATTGTTTTAACCCCAATTTTGCTTAATTCTTCTACTAAATCTTTTAAATCTTCTGGTGTTTGACCTCTTATCGTTTTAAATGAGGGAATTACAGGATCTATTCTTATTCTCACATCCTTGCCGTTCTCTATTATCTTCTTGACTGCTCTTATTTTGTCTTTTGCAGATGATCCATTGTTATTCAATACCCTTCCTGCAGGAGTTCCTTCTTTTAGTGAGGTTATTGTTACATCAATGAATACATTTTTATTATTTAATATTTCTGAATAGTCCTTTAATAGAAGAAATGATGGGTTTTTTGTTACTATTAAAATTTTAAATCCTCCTTGAAGCAACTCTTTAAGGGCATATAAAGATTCTTTTTTTTCTTTTTCTATATATTGAAAAGGGTCTGTGCTGGCAGAAAATTCGATTAAATAGGAATTAACTCCAAATCTTTTAGCTCTTTCTATATCGTGCTTTAACGCGTCTCTAAAACCGACCCTAGTACTCACTTTCTTATCAGAATACCAAGTATAACAATAGGGACATTTAAATTCGCAACCTTGATAAGGATTTACTGTAAATCTTATTGGACAAGGAGATTTTTCTCCCCATCTTTCTATAGAAACTAATTTAATAGCCCAGCTTCTCTTTTCAAAATCAAGTATCTTTTCAATTTCGTTCTGATCATTTAATACCATGGGTTATCTTGCTCCAAAAATTCATATGGGATTTCTATTTTTTTAAATAATTCTGGGATTTCTATTAGAAATACCAATTTCTCAGTAGCATAATGGGAACATTCTATAAGATTTATTTTGAAATTATTTTTTTCAGCATCAAAAAGCTTTCTTTCTTCATCACCAAATGGTAATTTAAGCTTATTGTAATATTCTCCGGTTAGAAAAGTATCACAACCAATACTTGAGGCCGTTTTTATAAAATTAATGTCTGTGGCTCCGCCCGAAAGAACTGCTATTTTTTTAACAAATTCTCTATTCTTTATAAAATTTATCTTTTCTATTTTAAATATATTTCTAAGAGATTCAATAAAATCTTCAAATTTCATCTTTTTAAGTAATTCTCCGTACGGCAAAAGAAAATCATATGACTTATTTTTGCTATACTTTATTTTTTTTAAACCTAATGCTTTGTTTATAGAACCTGTAACAGATATCTCCTTATTCATTTCAAAGGGAGTATGGAGAATATACACTGAAATATTCAACTCTTTCATTTTTTTGAGATAAATTTCATCCAAAGCTATAAAACCTGCTCCCGAAGTTTCATCTTCCATAGGATGGTGGGAAAAAATTAGGATGTCTCTTTCATTACGAAGAAAGATTTTATCTATAACCTTTCTGTCTAAAAATACAAGCCCATAAATTTTATTAATAAAATCTCCATTTTTGAGCATCAAACCGTGGAATTTATTAAGGAAAGATTTTGTAAGATACTCTTCAATATCAATCCCCTTTTTGCTATATATTTCTGGAAGTACTTTACTAAATGGCATATCCTTGGGAAATTTACCAATACCAAAAAAATCGTCGAGTATATTTGTTAATTTGTGTAGTTCCATGATATTTTACCTATAGAATATGAATTTTGTTCCAGTTCTAATCATTTCTTTAATAGCCTCTTCTTCTGTATCTCCCGGAAAATCTTTTCCTTTAATAGCGTTTTTAATTAAATAAGTCTGAATTCCAAGTTTTTTAAAATATTCATCTGCATACTTTACACAAACATTAGTTAAAACTCCCATTATATAAACCTCTTTTATCCCTAGCTTTTTGAAGACATACTCTATATTGGGATTTGTTTCGCATTTCTGTGTTTGTTTTTCAAAATAAACTCTTTTGCCCTGTTTAATTTCTACAATTACCTTATCTAAAGCATCCTGATTATATTTTTGATCTGATACATAAAGTATATCTCCTTGAGTCGATTTAATCTTAAGTTGCCCAGTTGTTCCTTTAATGCAATGTAAAGGCAAATTTTCATCCCTTGTTCCAGGATAACTTTCGTAAGAGACATGAGAGTCTACACTACCCATAATTAGAACTCCTTTCTTTTCAAAATAGCTTATTGCTTTCCCAAAATTATTCATAAGTTTATAAGCTCCCGGAACAGCAAATTTACTGGACTTTAGAATAATATCCTTCTGCGTATCTGCGTCCCACAGCACAATGTTTAATTTTTTCATATTCTCTCATGTCTTTTTTACATTAAAAACCTTTCTTTACAAAAGGTTCTTAATTGAATTTATAATTAATCACCATAAACTATATTCTGGTTCTTTTTCAGCTCTATGGACAATTAATTACCAATCTTTACAGAGTTTAACTTAACATAATTAGATCTAACCATTTATTTACCCCCAGTTTCAATTTAGGTACAGCTAACTCGCTTGGAGTCTTACCTTTCAAAGATTCATGCTTCTTAATGAAATTATAATAAATTTCTATACCCTTCATTAAAGCATAAGCACTTCCTAATGAGCCATGAAATCCTCTAAAAGTTTTTGTTCTATGTCTTATTGTATTATGCATTCTTTCAACCCAAATGTTAAAGCCCTCTCCTCTTGAAGCATTGACTACCTTATGCTCTACGAGATATTTTCTTATCTTGATATTATATCCAAAAGTTTTCTTAACAATATTCTGATAAGCAGTTAAGCCGTCTGTTGTGATTGTCTGAATATTGCTTGATTTTTCTTTTATCCTTGAAAGAACTTGTTTGATTGAGTTCATGCTTCTATGTTTTACATAAGCAGAACTAACCATAAATCTTGTTTTAATATCTATTGAGTCAATAAACCAATTTTTATCAACTCCCCTTTTCTGCTTATGACTTTTTCTTCTATGATACTCCATTTCGTCTAATTCTATATAATTTCCAGTATTCAGTTTAAGATTATCTGTAAAAGAAGCAATTTTCAAGCTGAATTTTCTAGCCCATCTTAAGATTGTAGAATGGTCTGAGTTATGAGGAAAGAACGCCTTAAAGTGCTCTTGGACCCCTCTTGTGCTTAAACCTCTAAAGAATAAATCTAGGGCACAAGTTATCTTTTCAGGAGTATTTCTCATCCTGAAAAATGGATTTTGAGGAATAAACTTTTTACTACAAGATTTACAATAATATCGTTGTTTCTTTCCACTTAGCCTTGTTTCTATGTATCCTCTTCTAACTATTTCTTTACCTTTACATTCAGGACAGATTATCTCATTTATCATAGAATTATTAGGCACCCGAACTATATAAACCTTTCGGTGCCCGAATTGTTACTTAAAAGTTAAACTAGAAAAAATCACTAAAAATCTAAGAAAAACTTACTCTTTTTTAATAATAATCTTATCTTTCTCTAATATGACTACTACCTCTTTATCTAGAAGCTTGCTATCTTCAGCAACCTTTTTAGGAATATTAATTCTATATTTTATATATTCTGTATTTCCTATCTTCTTATCAAGAACCTTCATAATCTTCATAAAATAATTAGGTGCCCGAAGTTTTTAAACATATCGGCACCCGCAAAGAAAAACTATTTTCCGAGCCCACTTAATGCACCAGAGAACTATTTTTTTGAAATTTATTAAATAGCAATAAAATATAGAAATAATTAAAAAGGTTAAAATTCTAATTTTTGTATGGTATTAAAGAGGTTTTTTGGAATTTTCTCGATGTTATTCAGGCGTAGAAAATTGATAAAATTGGGATTCTATGGCCCTGTAAATGCAGGCAAATCCTCGTTGGCAAATAGAATATCAAAGGACTTTACAGGAGAGGAAACTTTTAATGTTTCCAAGATTCCGCATGAGACAAGAGAAATCCAGATAAAGGAAAAGGTAAGGGTGAAGAAAGGAAACAAAGAGCTTGATTTTAATCTGATAGACACTCCAGGAATAGCTACCAGGATAGATTACACTGATTTTCTCAAGCATGGCCTGAGTGCAAAGGAATCTAAGGAAAGGGCAAAGGAAGCGACACAGGGGGTCATTGAGGCAATTAAATGGCTTGAAAATGTTGACTGTGTTTTGATTGTTCTTGATTCAACTGAAAACCCTTATAATCAGGTGAACATAACTATCGTCGGTAATTTGGCTGCGAGAAAGATACCCGTTCTTATAATTGCAAACAAGGTTGATTTGAAAAAAAGCAAAATCAAAAAGATAGAATCAGCATTCCCTCAGTATAAGGTTGTTGGAGTGTCTGCATTGAATGGAAAAGGAATGGATAATTTTTATGAGGAGTTATTTAAATTGGTAAGATGAAAAGAGGCATAACAATACAATTTATTCCGCATAAGGAAATAAGCAGCTTGAATTCTGATAACAAGATAAAAAGGATACTTAAGATTGTAAAGGAAAATAAGATAGTTATTCTTGAGGGTAAACTAAGACCTGATGAGGAAGCAAGATTGATAGAGATTACAATGAAGCAGATTGACAGGAAGTTCAAGGGCATAGAGATTGCAAGCCTTGAGGAAAGCGTAAGCTTTGATTTCATTTACAGGATTAAGTCAAATCTGGCAAAGATGCTTTTGGGCGACAAGTTTGGATTGAGCATAATTGGTCCTGCTTCTTTAGTCAAGGAAATTAAGAAAGATCCAAGCAAGATTGAGCTGATGATGAATAAATAATTATTGTTGCTCATTGACATATTTTCTGAATTGCAAATATGATTTAGTATTCATTCCTTTGATGATTAAATTGCATCCAAATGGAGGATAAATTATTTTAATTTTTGCGAAAGTTCCGTCATTTATTTGAGATATTTCAAATTTTCTTTTTCCTGCTTTTATTGGATGTATTTTATCAACACTTAATCCGCACTCCATTTCATTGACCAATTTTTCCAAGCCGGTTATGAATTCATTCAAATCCTTTGGTAAACAATCTATACTAATATAAGACCCATCATATCTTCCTGATTTTACCATTTAAAGATATAGAAATGCAAAAGATTTATATTAATTTACTTATTCTATATCGCATGAAGTCAGCCAGTCTTCCTTGAATATGTCATGAATCATCTTATTCACATTTTCTTTGCTTCCCTCGACAAAATAAGTCAAAGTCAAAAGATGCTCTTTCTTGTCTGCTTTCACTTTCAGCAACTTGTGATTTTTCGTGTATTTTATGATGTAATTGGTTATTTCTTTCTGGCTTATCTTGTTTGATGATATTATAATCTTCTTTCTGTAAGATCCAATTCCCTTTATTTCAAGGTAATTGTCAAATAAAATAACTATCCAAACCAAAATGTAAATTATGAATGCAATGTAATATTCTCCTATTCCCAAAATCAATCCGAATATTGCAAAAAGCCATATTGCAGATGCTGTGGTGAATCCAAAGACCTTGTCTGTGCTTTTTATCAATGCTCCGGCACCAAGAAAACCAATTCCTGTTATTGTTGCAGCCAGCAGGGATATGCTGCTGTCAATGTTGTTTTTAGTTGCTATTATTCCTATTATGCATGCTCCAAGGGCAACAAAGATAAAAGTTCCAAAGCCAACTGGCTTATGTGATCTTTGCCTTTCCAGGCCAAAAAACGACGATAATATGAATACAAGAAGTATTCTCACCAATATTGAATAATCTATCATGGAAAGAATTCTAACTAGTATCTGTTTTTAATTCTTCCCTTGGACTTTAAAGTGGTGAAATTATAAGAAATTTGAATATTCAAAATAAATACAAAATCCTTAAATAATATTCTTTCTTTAGATTATTATGCCACACCAGTGCGTAAGATGCGGAAACATGTATGAGGATGGATCTGAAGAGATACTAAAGGGGTGCTCTTGCGGTTCAAGATTCTTCTTTTTTGTCAATAAGACTCATCTGGAAAAGATGAAGAACATGACTGTTAACCTGACTGAAAATGAAAGGGAGCAGATGGAAATTGATGTTAAGGATATGATAGGCGGATTATTGGATGACAAGCCGGTTATCCTTGACTTGGAAAATATAAGAGTTCTAAAACCTGGACATTATGAGATTTCCCTGATAGATTTATTCAAGGGTAAGCCCTTGGTCTATAAATTAGAAGAAGGAAAATATATCATAGATATAGCAAGCACTTTTGAAAGTACTAAATCCTAAGCAAAATGTTATACATCCACTCATTGAAAGACCTTAATGTAAAAACCGCCGAAGTAGAGAGTGTGCAGATAATAAGAAATGTAAAAGGCAGGTTAAGAATTCCAATCCAGCCGGAATTATTGAATAACAATCTAAATCAGTTTTTCATTCAGGGCAAGGATATTGAATCGATTATGAATTCTTCAGAGCTTATAAGCCCAACAATAAAAAGCATAGGCGAATTGATGATGAAAAAAGATTCTGTCTATGAATTGATAAATCTGAACCGTGCCGTCAGCATGATTGAGGAATTGGATATGCCTTTAAAAAATAACATTGATTATCTGAAGGAAATAGAATCATGGCAAAATCAGTTGATTACAGACTTGGCAGATGTATTCAATAATATAGAGGCAGCAGGAACCAGCGAGGAAAAAATAGAACTGAACAATAAGCTTAATTTGATATTCAGGAAAATTCTAAGAACTGATGATTTGATGTTCAATTCAGAAGGGCTGATAAATGAGGGGAAATTTGCAAGGATAAAAGATTTGTGCAAATCAATGGATGAGGGATTTTTCTTTCATTTTACATTGAGGGAGCATTTGGATAAGGTTGACTTCAGCATAATAAGGAGAAGGATTCCAAGTTCAGAGATTGAAAAAGTCAGTGAAATCACGAGGAATATCATTGAAATAAAAAAAGGCGTTGACAAGGCATATGATTACAACATGAAAATGGTGCAGATGATTGTTAATTTGTATTCTTATATAAAAATATTAATAAAATAATCTTCTCATTAATCTTCAATATACTTTCTCTTTGAAAATGTCATTGCCAGATAAATCAGCACTGAAAGAACCGCAATGTAAATCAATAATGTATAGAATTGTGTTGATATTGCGCTTAATGGTGCCTTGAACAGCAATATTTCCTTCAATGCATCAGCCCCAAGTATGAATGGATTGTAATTTGCCACCGATCTTATTGCAATAGGCAATGTTTCCAAAGGCAGTATTGTATTCGAGAAGAACAACAGGATGCATGCCAAGGATATCACAGCAAGGTTTGCAGTCTCTCCTGACTTGAAAAGGTAACCAACAAGCATTCCAAGAAGAATGAATACCGAGCCTGTCAGCAATATGATTATGATTAAATTAATTATAATGTCTGTTGAGATGATTGCGTTTGAAATAAGGTACATAACAGCGAATATGATCAGCACTTGGGATAATAAGATAAGCAGGTTAGACAGATAGCTACCAATCAGGAAAATGACATTTGGTGTTGGTGTTATGAAATTCCTGAAGAATGCCTTTGATGATTTCTCTTCCATTATGGTTGTTGATGCAACCAGCAATCCTGAGAACAGCATTACTATAACCAGCAATGCAGGGAATGTGTATGCAAAGTGTGTTGTTTCGGATGATATTGGCTTTATCTCAGTTGATATTGGGGATACTATCTTTGAAACCTCTTTTATTTCTATTGAATTGAAATTGTTTTTTATCTTGTCTAATGAGCTATCCACGTCTTCAACGTTGTTTATCTGTGCCTCTAATTTGATGCTTGATGAGTTTAATCCTGAACCGCTTCCTGTCAGTCCGTTAAATATTGAATTGACTAAATTTCTGTAATTATTGACCAAGTCTCCCGCATCGCCGGTAAGATTTAATTCATCTGCCTTGTCGCTCAATAAGGTCACATTTGTCCCGTTGTTTATGTCATTCAAAGTGCCCTGAACAGAATCAACGTCTGATTTTATCTCCTTCAAATCAACTGACAGCTGCGTAACAATTCCTGACAGGTCATCTATTTCCGAATCTGCGGTATTTATTGAATCCAGCAATGTTGAAGTCAGCGCAGTGCTTAATTCAGTTGATTTTGTTGATATTTTTGTTGATATTGAATTTATGATTATGTATACAAGGTTTATCCTTGACTTGTCAACATAAAATTCTATTTTCTCTTCGGTGTTTATTCCGAGGTTGTCCGGGAATACCGCGCACACGTGAAGGTCATTTGACTTTATTGAATTGATGCAGTCATCCGCGGAATTCATCCTTATCACCTTGAATTCATCATCGCTCAGCTTTTCTGTTATTGAATCCGACAGCGAAGAATATTCCCCTGAATAAGTCCCTATCTTTATGTCATACAATGAGCTTGTGTTGAATGCCATTGAAATCAATAATATTAGCAATAAAGGCCCGACTAGAACAATCAGTGCAGAACTCTTAGATCTTATCAGCAATCTAAGATTTTTCTTTATTACTTCTGTTAATTTGTACATCTTTTGTAAGGCTCTGGAATACTTCCGTTAATGACGGCTTTTTCAGATCAACATCAAGTATTTTTTCATTCCTGTCCTCAAGCTCCTTCAGCAATATTCTCAGGACAGATTCTGCTTTTGGGGAATAGACAAACAGCCTGTTCCCTGACTCGACGAATCTCTCCACATCCTTGTTTTCCCTAAGTATCTTGACTAACCCCGGGTATTTTCCTGAGTATGTTTCAATTATTATCTTCTGATTCTTTGAATAGCTGTCTTTCAGCTCATTAACTGTTCCTGATATGAGAATTTTCTTGTTGTGCAGTATTGCAAGCCTTGTGCATATCTGCTCTATTTCTTCCAATAAATGCGAGGTTATCACTATTGTTACTTTTTTCTCCTTGTTGATTTTTTTTAATAAACGAAGGATTTCCCTTCTTAGTCCAGGATCCAAATCCTCTGTTGGCTCGTCAAGTATCAAAACCTTTGGGTTATGGATTATTGCGCATGCAATGTCAAGCCTCTTCTGCATGCCTGAGGATAACTCTGATGCAAGCTTGTCTTTATCATCCTGAAGATTCACCAGCCTCAGCAGTTCAGGTATTCTGTTTTTTATTGAAGCTGATGATAAATTGTACATCGTGCCGAAATATTCAAGATTTTCCTTCACTGTCAGTTTTGGATAGAAGCTTCCTTCCTGCGCTGTGAATCCGAATTGCTCCATTACCTTGTTGTAATTGTCCCTCAATTCAAGGCCCTGAAAAAAGACTTTTCCCCTTTCTGGATTGAGAAATCCGACTAATATGGATAACAAAGTTGTTTTTCCCGAGCCTGATTTTCCTATAATCCCGAATATCTCCCCGTAAGGAATTTCCAGCTCTAAATTGTCAAGAATTACATTTTTCCCAAATATTTTTGTTATGTCCAGGAATGCAATGAAAGGCGTGTCCATGCAGAAAAAAAGGTGTTTTTTGTTTTTAAATATGTTGTGCTTACTTAAGAATTATAATTCCCTGTCAATATTCAAAATCTTTTTAACTCTGATAGTAAAGTTTATATATTGTTATTGTTTTAGATAAGGTAGTGAAAAACTACTTAATTGAAAATGAAAAAAACACTAGGTTTAAGTCCAAATCAGGAAAATATTATGAGCATTCTGGAATATAAAAGATTGGAATTAATAAAAAGAAATGAATTAATAAATATGATAAAAAAATACAAAATATCCAAAAATCCAGAATTTCTTATAAAATCTTTATTAAAGAAAAAAAGATTAATATCCATTAAAAATGGAATTTATTTGATTGTTCCTTTAAGAGCCATTAATAACAAAATTGGAATAAATGAATACAAAATAAATGAATATATTCTGAAGGGAGTTCCTTATTATATTGGATTATATAATGCTTTTAACAAACATCATTTTACAACCCAAATTCCTAATGTATTGTTTATTTTTAATACAAAATATTCGGGATATAGAAGAGTGATGAGTATGAGGTTCAGATATATTAAAATAAAGAAAGATAAGTTATTTGGGATTACGGATGAGAAATACCCTTATTCTGACAAGGAAAGAACAATAATCGATGTTCTTGATTATCCTGGTTATTTTGGAGGATTGGGCAAGGTTATTGATAAAATTAAGGATTATAATAAAAAGAAATTGGCTGATTATGCAATTAAATATAATAGTGCTAAGATAATGAAGATAGTGGGGTATCTTACAAGCAATCAGGAGATTTATAAAATACTTAAAAAAAGAGGAAAACTAAATTATTATACAACTGTAAAAAAGACAAAATTGAACATTATTGATAAAAAATGGAAAATAAGGATGATTTAAGGGAAAATATTGAAAGGATAGCAGAAGAGAATAAGTTTGTCAGAGAAATAATGGAAAAAGATTATTACTTGACTAAAATTCTTCATGGAATTGCTGAAAGACAAGTTAAGGATTTGGTGTTTAAAGGCGGAACATGTTTGAGTAAATGTTATCTTGATTTTTATAGATTAAGCGAGGATTTGGATTTTGTGTATAATAAGGATATTAAAGATTTAAGCAGGAGTCGGGTCAGAAAGAAGTTAAATGAAATAAAAAAAGAATTCTTTGAGATTTTGGATAAATTAGAATTTAAAGTTGATAAAGAATTAGGAAAAGGATGGAAAATGCTGACATCCAAGCAGAAACCGGGAATAGTTGGACTTGTAATAATAGCAAGTTATATCTCTTTAATTGATAATACTGAGAAAGAAATTAAAATTGAAGTATCTTTCAGAAAGAAACTAAGAAAACCCACAGGTAATAAATTGATTAAGCACAAATTTTATGATGCTCTTAATGAGCCTTTGTTGAAAGATGATGTTAAAATTGAAGCTATAGACCTGATTGAAAACTTTGCAGAGAAATTTAGGGCGTTATATACAAGGAAGGAAATTGCTGTTAGAGATATTTATGATATTAATCATATTTTAGTTAATGAAATAAAAGCTCTTGATAAAGAAGTATTTGATTTGATAATTCTTAAGATAAATGAAACTCATAAATTGAGCGAGGAAGAATTTGTTGAGTTTATTAAGAAATTAAAGGATAAGATTGATGATTATGATGTTAAGGAATTGGAAGTTGTTTTGAGGGCTGATGAGAAAGTTGATATTAACAAGATTATTAAAAGAATTGAAAATTTTTTTGGAATTTCCCATATATAATTATCATAATTATCCTTTATAACTAATTAGAGTTAGTTATATATTTCCTATACAAATTTATTATTTAATTAGCTCACTGTCAATATCCTTTGCTATTTCCTTTAATTCATTCAATGTACTGTCTAATTCATCCTCAAGTGAGCTTATCATTGAATTAAGTGATTCTTTCTTTATCTTGTATCTTGATTTTTCCTTTACAATCAGATTTGATTCAAGCAGATTTTTGAGATGATGGATGATTGTCGGCCTTGTCAGGTTTGTTGTCAATGTGATTTCCTCTGCTGTCAATCCTGATTTGTTCTTTACTAACTCAAGAAATACCCTGTAGCATGATTTTTCCTTGTCTCTTTTGTTGAATAATCCGAGTGATTCAGCGAGAAACTGTATGTTTTCATTGATGTTTGCTGATTTTGGTTTCTTTATTTTTTTTATTGTTATCTGGAATTCTTTTATCATATTAATAGAAGGGTATTTTATTATTTAAATTAATCGCAAGATATTTAAATTTTTATCCCTGCTAAAATCCATGGTTGATGCAACAAATCAGAAAATAATTGAATATGGCATGAGCATGGTCGGAAATAATATAAAACTTATAAAAAAACACAAGTTTAATGAACTTAAAAAAAGAATTTCTAAAGGGGTAAAAAAAAAATTTGAATTAGAAAGAATATTATCAGAAGATGAAATGGAAGCAATACTGGTTGGTGCTGCGGAAAGTTTTGCAAGTAGCCTATTTTTTATAGACAGAAAGGTTGATGCCGTGGAGATTTACAATCATTTAGACCCTGAAAAATATAAAGGAAGAATTGATGAAATTAATGAGGATTATCGAGCAGTTATGCATAAATCTGTTTTATCGGATATTGGTGGAATATGGTATTAACTAAATAAGTCAAATTTACTGAAGAGTCTTATGGTGTATTTTTATAACATATATTTCTGGATCATTTACTTTAAAAGTTTCTTCCTGTATTGCTGATTTTTCGCTTATTGCAAATATTATCTGTGCAAGTTTTATCTCATTTTCTGCTCTATGAATATATAACCTTGAATCCATTATTCATCCCCTCCGAGAGTATTGAATAAAATATACTCGGATTTAGAAATCTAATCTAATTCATTTAATATTCCTTCAATAGCCTCAACAAACTCAATGGCATTATTCTTGATAATGTCCAAAACTTTTTTATCAACGGATGTTTCTATTCCATACTGAAATTCTTCCCTTAATGTTTTTGCATCTTTTGGTTTATTCCCGTTTGTTCTTCTTATTATATCAATGTATTTAATATCAAGATTTATCTTTCCTTGTTCAATAAAATGTTGAATGGCATTTATTGCACATTCCTGATTTTTTGACTCATAACCCAACCTTAATAACAAGGCTAGCAAAGAATGGTACATTGCATAAAATGCATTTGATACTGCAACATCAGAAAATCCGCCTTTTATGTTATAATCTGTTGCCTTGAGATAATGCTTTGCTTTATTGATATGTCCGCCAATTTCAGCTTTATTTACAATGATTTTGTTTATCAGTTTCTTTCTTAAGCAATCATTAAACTTATCTTTAACCTGCATTTTTTAAAGCCTCCATATATTTCTCTTCTCCACTAATTATTATCCCCTTATTTATTATTTCCAATATGACATTATTATTTTTTATATTCTTGATAAAATCATCAAATTTCATTATCAGTGGGTTTATTGGTTTTGTCCTTATTTTAGATATCTCATTGCAGAATCTATTAACATCTTTTACCTTGTCTGTTATAAACAGCACATCAACATCAAATCCTTTTTATGTAAAATAGAGCCAAATAATATTATTATCTCTGCTTTCTCAAATTTTTCAATTTCCTCGCTATAAATTTTAGTTTTAGAAGGTAAATTTTTCTTTTTTTCTCTTAATATTAATTTGCAAACATCTACAACATCTTTGTTATTTAGATTCAATTGGTAATAAATTGAATTTTTTAGATCTGTCACCCTTACAAAATTTTCTTTTTTGAATTCCTGCAATATTTTATGGGAGCTTCCAACGCTTATTCCTGTACCTCTTGCCAATTGATTTACATTAAAACCAATTTCATTTATATTCTTCAGCAGAAATTCAATTATTTTTTTAGTGTTTTTTGTTATATTCATTTTTAGTGAATAAATATTCAAATAAAATGAATAGTTATATATAAATCTTTCTATTCTTTATTCAACTAAAATTTAAAACAAATATTAAAAACATTTATAAACCAAAAATAATCAATCTTTATAATAAAAGCATCGGAGAAAGCACTTGATTATTCATTTCGCTTTTTCTTAACAAGTGCTGGAGTGAGGTAAAAATAAAATGAAAGTATTTGAAAATTTTGGCTTAAGCCATACATTATTGGAAACTATTAAGAAGTTGGGCTTTGACAAGCCGACAGAAATTCAGGAGCAGTCAATTCCTTATATTATGGAGGGGAAGGATGTAATAGGTGAATCTGCAACAGGCTCGGGAAAGACCCTTGCTTTTGGCTGCGGTATTGTTGATAAGGTATTTCCAAAAAAGGGATTGCAGGCTTTGATATTGACGCCTACAAGGGAGCTTGCAGAGCAGGTAAAGGATTCTTTGAAGCAATTGGCAAAAAACAAGAATCTGAACATAATATCAATTTATGGCGGAGTTTCAATCGGTAATCAGATTGACATGCTTCCTAAATCCGAGGTTGTGATTGCAACGCCCGGAAGATTGCTTGATCATCTTCAGAGAAAGACCATTAATTTATCGCAGGTTAAGCTGGTTGTTCTTGATGAGGCTGATCGAATGTTTGACATGGGGTTCATTGAGGATGTTGAAAAGATAATAAGGGCATGCCCATCTAAAAGGCAGACATTGTTCTTTTCTGCAACAATATCACCAAGAATAATCAACTTGTCCAGAAAGTACATGGTGCATCCGGTAAAAGTCTTCGCAAAGAACATGGTTGATCCAACCAAACTGAAGCAGGTTTATTATCAGGTCTTGAAAAACTTGAAATTATCATTGTTGACACATTTGTTAAATAATGAAAAGTCAGGATTGGTCATGGTTTTCTGCAATACAAGAATCAACACTGATTTTGTTGCCAAGAACCTAAAAGCAAATGACATTGATGCAATTCCAATTCATGGCGGACTGTCCCAGAATAAAAGAACTTATACTATGGGGCTGTTCAACAAAGAGAAAGTTGGGGTTTTGGTATGCACTGATGTTGCTTCAAGAGGATTGCATGTTGAGAATGTGTCTCATATTTACAATTATGAAATTCCAAAGGATCCAAAGGATTATGTGCATAGGATAGGAAGGACGGCAAGGGCAGGGCATGAAGGAAAGGTTGTTAATCTATTGTCTGACAATGATTATGGAAGTTTCTCAAATATCCTTAGTGAATACAGGATGTTCAAGATTGAAAGGATGAAAAATATTGATTTCAAGAGGATATCACCTGTTAAGCAAGGCAGGGAAAGGGGAAGAAATGAAAGGTCCTCATCAAATTTCAGCGAGAACAGAAGCAGGTTCGGGCAGAAGAAAAGGTTTTCACACAAAAGAAGATAATGCCTCGTCCTAGATGAGATAGAAAGTGCTCGGTTTAACTACATTAATCATAAATTTTTGAACGCTTGTCTACTTTGAAAATAATAATCTTACTCTCTTGATAATTAACCCTATATAATGCCCTGTAACTTCCAATCCTTATCCTAAAAACACCATGTTCTCCAACAATTGACTTTACATCATGAGGAACTGGATTATTGGAAAGAGTTTCTTCAATTTTATCTAGAATTCTGTTTTTTTGTCTCTTTGTTAAGTTTACCAATAAATTTTACTGGTTGCTTGTCATAAACTATCTCAAAAATCATATGATACTAAGAAATCATTAGTATATAAATCACGTCTATTTTCAATTTTTTCTTAAAATTTTTCCAGAAACTAATTTTTTATTCCTTTCATTATTGTAGCTTTCTTCAAGCAATCCTTTCTCCTCAGATGTTAGAAACATATCTTTGTCTGGCATATTTTCCATTATTATTTTTATATCTTTTTTGATTTCCCTTACTTCTTGTAATAATTGCTGATTTTCCATTTTAGAATGTATATAATTAATGGATTTATAATGTTTTCGCATGGGCATTAGAATTGAGGATTTTTGCCCAGTCCGAGAAAGCAGTTCTAAGTTAGTATCTCTAAATTATCTTCTATGAAATAATGGATTTTTGGGCTTAAAAAGGTTGTTAGATTAAATAACATCAAGACCCTCTATTTTTGGAGGATTTTCAATATAAGATGTTAAATCTAAGGTTGTTCTTCTGTATCTTTCTTCTTCACCTAAAACAATCAATGTATCCCCACATGTAATCTCCTTTTCTTGTGACAGAACCCCATTCCTTAATACATAAAATGAAATGCCAGGATTGTTTAACCAATTCTCTTTAATACCAGAATACCCAAATATATCCAACATTTTATCTTTATTATCCCCCCATGCAGCAGTTATTAAAAAATCGAAATCTTTTACAAGATTAAAATTTTTACCCAAATGTAAAAGCAAATTTTCTCTAACTTGTTCCTCTAAATTTGTATGGGCTGTTGGGCTGAAAGCAGGAGCTGCAGAACTATGAATATAAGCTCTAAATGGGGGCAATTCTGAATTACTTTCTAGATAAGATATCCTAGACATAAAGTTTGGATCTAATCCATTCACTTTTTTTATTCTTTCTACTCTTTCAAATTTCATCTTAATAATAGTCATCACTTAATAGTTTATAAATATTATCTTTTAGAAAAATGCCCCATCCAAACAATCAGAAAAAGTTCTATGCTCTTTTTAACATGTATAGTTTTGACGTATTTAAAGATTGCTAATCAGTTCTTTTGGAACTTCAAATTTATTTTTTGAATAAACTATTTCTTCAGACTCATCTATTGCTTTTTTGCATATTTTATTCATATATTCATATTGGCTTTCTATTTCCTTGCTTTTTACAGAAGAGCCGTATCTTGCACTTTCCCTCTTGTCAACATCTGACTTTTCATCTTTTTCTTTGTAAACAGTTATTCTGTCTATGAATTCATCATTGTAATCAACAAGTCCTTTATCTTTTACATATCTTAAAAATTCTGCTGTGCATCTTTGGCTTCTGCTTTCAACTCCAAACTTTGATAGAATGGCAAGAGCACAGTAATAAAGAGTGTAAAACCATTCTTCAGGGATCTTGTAGTCAAATCCCTTTATCTTATATAATTCACAAAGACCTAGATTAATCTTGGCTTTGTTTACATATTCCTCTGCTTTTTTATCATCTTGCTTAACCAACAAAAGACCTTTATG
>Ga0209542_10004371_pt1 | contig 29104 bp, 39 predicted proteins | sample RifCSPhighO2_01_FD_184028 | JGI IMG/M metagenome (GOLD analysis project Ga0209542, IMG submission 184028) | Soil microbial communities from Rifle, Colorado - Rifle CSP2_plank highO2_0.1 (SPAdes) (version 2) | ecosystem: Environmental > Terrestrial > Deep subsurface > Rock core/Sediment ...
AGCAAATACAGTTATGGCTGGAATGGATAACGTTGAAGAAACCTTAGCTAGAATGAAATATTACGATGCTTTTGCAGATATAATTGCAAAAGAATTTGAGAGAGTCGGTAATTCTGTTCGTTAAAGGCAAGAACAAAAGTTATGCGTGGTTTTCATGGCTCTATTAATTTTGCTAATGCTATTATGAAAGGCTATGAAATTTATTATAACTTCATAACCAAACATCAGCAAATAAAATGCTGTCCTTATGAGCTGGCTATTCCAGAATTAAAGGGGGGCATTTAACAGAAATGAAGAATAAATGGTTGGGATTAATTTATCTCACTAAAGAGGCAAGTTTATAGTAACTATCTAGTAACTACAAAATAGAAAGATTTATAAATAAGCAATTTTTATAAATTTTAAGAGAAACAATGAAAGATATAAGAGAATATATTGTTGTAGGACTTTTAGGATTAACTCTCGGCGTAGTGGCGGGTGTTCATGGTGGATTATATTTAGGTGAGCCAACCGCAATTTATGAAAGAAAATTAGAAGGAGATTCAAGACAATTTTTATCAGTAGAACAATTAAGAAATTCTCCAATTTTAAAGCCATTTGTTAAAACCAACGACGGTTCATACAGACCTTTGAGCGATGTTAGTTCGGAAGAGACGAAAGGTCTTGTAAAGAATTTACAGTCCAAAGATAAAGAGAAATAATTGTAGAATAGACCTTCAAACAAAATCATCTTATTTAGCCAATTTAAAATTTATGATAAATAAGCAAGTCTAGAATAACAACTTATATCAACCGTTAAGTTAACAATGCAAAATATCCGACATTTATATAAACTCTATTTTCTCGCGAAAGTGATGAAATCTCTTGAACTAACAAAAGATTGGAAGCCTTCAGAAAAATTTGAGAGTATACTCTCTAAGATGACAGAATATTCTACCTTACCAACATTCAAAGAGGCGAGGCAGATATGGAAATATCTTTCAGTGAAGAATGATGAAGATTTTAACCATTTATCTTGGGGCGAATTATTATCAAGGGCAAAAATACTTAATGTCCATACCTATGAATTAATAAACGGTTTGGCAAGAGTAATTGAACAAATTGGGGAACAACCCATAATAGAAATTTGTGCTGGAGATGCAAGACTGTCTTATCATTTGCAAAATAGAGGGGTGCAAATTAAACCGATTGATGACAATTCTTACAATTTATCAAAAGGAAAAACAGAGATACTATCTCACGCGGATGCCTTAAAAAAATATAATCCTAAAATTGTCTTAGGATGCTGGGTTCACCCTGAAGAGCAGATTGGTTTTGATGTATTAGACTTTCCTTCAGTAAACCATTTCATAGATATAGGCGAGGGAATTGGAGGAGCTACATGGATGACCAATAAGATTTACACTAAAAGAGATTTTAAAATAAAAGAATTGGAAGACTTGAGCAAGTATTGTCTAAATAGGATGGATCGTCCTCCAAGACAAAGTACTAGAATTACCTGGTTTAGAAGAAAATTTTAAACACAATAAAATATATAAACCGAGTTCTTCAGAAAACATGACTGAAAAAAAGATGTTAAAATGCATATTAATGTTGAATTTAAGGCAAGATGCAGGGATCCGGAATGGGCTCATTCGTATTTACAAAGAATAGCTTCTGAATATAAAGGATTAGATCATCAAATAGATATTTACTTTAATGTGCCAAATGGAAGGTTAAAGCTTAGAAAAGGAAATATAGAGAATTCTCTTATTTATTATCAGAGGGAAAATATAAGTGGACCTAAGCAATCTGATGTAACTTTACTTGCAGTTAATCCAGATTCTAGTCTAGAAGAAATACTAAGAAAATCTTTGGGCGTTAAAGTTGAAGTTCATAAAAAAAGGCACATTTATTTTGCGGATAATGTAAAATTTCATATAGATGAAGTAAAAGACTTGGGAAATTTTATTGAAGTTGAAGCCCTTGACTTAAGAGGTAATTTGAAGAGAGAATTACTAGAGATTCAATGTAAAACATACCGAGAAAAACTAAGAGTTGAAGATGAAGACTTGATATCTTGTTCTTATAGCGATATGTTATTAAAATTAGAAGAATCTGGTAAGTTAGAATATGAAACTACAAATTAGAAGGTCTGAAGAAAGGGGAAAAACAAAACTTGATTGGCTTGATAGTAGACATGGATTTAGTTTTGGAAGATATAACAATGAAAATAATATAAATTTTGGTAAACTTGTTGTTTTTAATGATGATATAATATCTCCTGCAAAGGGTTTTGGTGCGCACCCTCATGAACAGATGGAAATAGTCACGATTGTTTTGGAAGGAGAACTAAAGCATGAGGATACTTTGGGCAATAAAGGAGTTATAAGGAAAGGAGAATTGCAAAGAATGTCTGCTGGAACCGGAGTTTTCCATTCTGAATTTAACGCATCTAAAGAAGAAAATGCACACATTTTGCAGATATGGATTGAGCCTAAAAGCATTGAAAAGCCAAGTTATGAAGATAGAAAACTTAATCTTGAGAAAAATAAACTGAATTTGATTGTTTCTGGAGAGAAAAATAAAAATATGTCTTATTTTAATCAGGATGCCTATTTTTTACTTGGGGAGTTTACAGAAAATAAAAAAGAAGTATATAAATTGAAAAATAAAAATAATGGGGTTTATATTTTTGTTATTGAAGGTAAAATTGAAATAAATGGTAATTCGTTGAGGACTGAAGACTCCTCAACTATAACTGAAGTAGAAGAAATAACTATGCAAATAGATAAAAATTCTAAAATACTCCTTATAGAAGTCCCTCAATAGATTGTATTTATAAAGGAATAAAGTGTATTTTTATTATGAGAGTAAGATATATATTTTCTTCGAGAAGAACAGGAACGATAGAGGGAAAGAATGATCATAGAAAGGCATTTCCGAAAATAGCTAAAGAAGTAGTAGAGAGAAGCGACTTATTACTTGAAATTTTAGATGCCAGATTCATAGAAAAAACAAGAAATTCTGAGATTGAGGCATTTATTACTAGTATGAAAAAGAAAGTTATATTTGTACTTAATAAAGCAGACTTGGTCAATGTTAAGGAACTTAAAACTCTTGTTGATTTAACAAAACTAGAACCTTACATATTTATTTCGTGTCATGAGAGAAGCGGGATAGGAAGACTTAGAAATTTAATAAAAACAGAAATTGGCAAAATGAATCTTGTAAGGAAGGGATTTGTTGGAGTTATAGGTTATCCTAATACTGGAAAGAGCACCATAATTAATATTTTGATAGGAAGAAAAAGTGCTAGCACTTCTGCTGAGGCAGGGCATACTAAAGGTATTCAAAAATTAAAACTGAGCAAAAATATACTGATTTTAGACACGCCGGGAGTTATTCCAGACAAAGAGTACGCTGTTAGCAATAACTACTTGAAAAGGCATGCTGAAATAGGAATAAGAACATATGATAAAGTCAAAGATCCTGATTTTATAGTTAATAAAATAGTGCAGGATTATCCTAATTTACTTGAGGAATATTATCAAATTGATGCAAAGGGAGATTGTGAAATATTAATGGAAAAACTTGGAAGAAAAAGAAATACTTTGAAAAAAGGCAACCAAGTAGATACTGATAAAGTTGCAAGGGCTATTTTAAAAGATTGGCAAGATGGAAAAATCTATAAAAGCGGTAGTGTAAAAATGTTTATAAATGGGAAATAATTTGAAATAGGAGAAAGAAGATGGTAAATAAATTAATTGCTTTGTTGATTTTTGCAGCATTGTTAGTATTTCCTTTGGTTTCTGCGGATTTGCAGATTAATATTAAAACTCTTGCAGATCACAAAGTTAGCGTGTTTGTTCTAGCAAACATAGATACTTATTCTTTACTTGAAAGCTATCATGGGCTTGCTGACGGTACTGGAATGTATTCTACTAATTATGTTGGGGACGCTGAAGAGATCAAAATAAATGTTAAGATAACAAAAGACGGAGAAACTGTAATTTTGCATAAGTTTGAAAATACATTTAAGAATGGAGATCCTTTGTATTTGCAAGTTATTCCTGAAGATATATCTGATAATTACAAGAAGACCGAGGATGAAAAAGCGGTAATTGAAGCAAATACTAGTGCAAGTGAAAATGTGACAATTGAATCAAATGATACACAAGAGCAAAAAGATGATGCTGGGTTGACTGGTAATGTTGTTGAAAATAATCCTAGTGATATAAAAATACCTAAATTTGTCTATTATATTATTGGAGGAGCACTTATAGCTGGTTTTGTTTTGTTCTTTGGGTTTAAAATGGTTGCTCCGAGACTAAAGTTTGATTCTGCATATAAATACAAGTCAATAAACCCGGTTGACGTTGATAAGCAACTAATAGATGCTGAAGAAAAAATAAAGAAAGCACAGGAAGATATTAACAGACTAAGGAATCATGATAAAATAAAACAAAAAGAAGAAAAGATAAGGAAAGAACAGGAAGAGCTTGAAAAAATGAAACGCGGTGAAATTTAAGTTAATAGAAATACTTATTAATTTGTCTATATTCTAAAATACATGTTATTACCTTTGGCACTCTTAAATGAAAGGATGTCTGGACTAAAAGATTGGAGTTTAGATGGAAATTCTATCTCCAAGGATTATGAATTTGCTAATTTCAGAGAGGCGATGGAGTTTGTGAAAAAGATTGCCGAGATCGCTGAAAAGATGAATCATCATCCTGACATACAGATAAGCTATAACAAGGTTAAATTGAGTTTAACAACACATTATGAAAAAGGCCTGACGCAGAAGGATTTTGAGGTCGCAGCAGAAGTTGATAAGATACAATAAACTGTTAATCTTGATTTAGTGGAGAAGAATTACCTTTTTGAGGTATTTTGTTTTCTAGAATCGTTATTCCGATTCGATATACCCCATCTTCTGCGTTTTTATAAATTAATATGATATCTTTATCTCCGTCTCCACCTATATCCGCTGTTGATACCCCTAATGGACTCCTATAATAACTTGGAGCAATTATCTTATGACTTCCAAATGAATTAAATAAGTAATCTGATTGATTGGAATTTGCAACTACTGATGATTGATTGGAAGAAGAATCTCCGCATCCTACAAGAAGAGCCGATAATCCTATTACAGACAATGAGTTTCTTAGTATGTTCTTTAAGTTTGACATCTTAATCATTTATAAAAAGATTATATAAACCCTTTTAGACAAATATTATCTAGAAAAGTAGTAAAATTTAAGGTTTTTTGCCTTCTTCTTTTGCTGCTTCAAATTTGACTCCAAGAGTCTTTAATTCAGAAACATGGGCTTGAATTAGACTTTCGACAGTCTGCACCATTTTTAAAAGTTCATTTCTTTCTCCAAGAAGGGTGTTCAATGCGCCTTGATGGAAAGCAATGCGCTCCTCTTTAGACATCTCTTTTTTTGTAGCTGCCATGATCTCTCTTGGACTCATACTTATTTAAAGTTTTGTTTTATTTGACTATTTTAATAATGTTTATATAGAATCCTAATTAGAGGTAGATATGAAAGTAAAAGAATTGATGAAGGAAGCTTATATCATCGATAAAGATATAAGTTTAAACGATGCAGCCAGTATTATGAGCTCTAAAGATGTGAGTAGTCTGATATTGTATATTAAAGATGATATTAAAGGCATTGTTACTGAGAAAGATTTACTTCAAAATTTTGGAAAGAAGGCAAAAATAAGTGAAATAATGACAAAAAAAGTATTGTCTGTTGATTCTGAATCTGAAGTAAGTGCTGCACTTGCCATGATGAAAGAATTTAAAAAAAAGAAACTACCTGTTGTTGAAAAAGGAAAATTGGTGGGAATAATTAATTTGATTGATATTGCTATTAACTCTGATGAAATAGGAGATGATTTCTTTTTTAACTGAAATGGGAAGAAACTTATTTTTAATTTTACATAGGAAATGGTTTATTGAAATTTTAGAAGGAAGAAAGAAGATAGAATATAGAGACGTTAAACCGTATTGGACTAAGAGACTTTTCGAAGAAGGAAAGCCAATAGAATATTCTACGGTGGTTTTCAGAAATGGATATAACAAAAATGCTCCTTTAATGGAAGTCCAATTTAAGGGGACAGAAAAGAAAGGCAAATATTATGAAATAGGTCTAGGAAAACTCATTTCTGTCAAAAATAGAGCTAAACTAAATTAGCCGCTAATCAAAAGCACAATGTGGTACTTGTGCTTTGGATGCTCAAGTTTCTTGACATAAGATAAAATTAAAAATAGCTTTTTACTTGTTTTATTATGTTAGTTGAATTAATATTCCTTGCATTAGCAGTTCCAGTTGGTTTCTTAATAGTTAGCCTTACTGAAGACGAATTAAAAGAGGGGAAGAAGTGGTTTAGGATTATTTTTGTTGTTTCTATTGTTTTAGCAGCTTTGTGTTTTGTTTATGGATGGTCTGCTGCAGCGAATACTTTAGTTTTTATGGCTATTGTCGCTTTTGTTTCTATTTTGAAGGGTAAATAATTATCGAAGTTAATAAAAAGGGGAAATTTCTTGCAAATTTATGCTAGCGAGAAAAATGAATACAAGTGAAACTTATTTTTATATAAGATCCTTAGGCCTAGAAACATTAAAATGGCTTAATTTTTCATCTGAAAGTCATAAGGACTTTATTAGTAGAATACCTCAACTTAAAGAATTTATTTCGGCCAATAGACCTTGTTTATTTATTTGGGATCCTAAAAATCCTGAGAACGGATTAAAAAAGGATTTCTATTTTAATCTTGAAAACGAGAAAAAAATAGAAGAATGGTTTAATGAAAATAGAAGTCTGGTAAAAAAATATGATTATTTAATAACCACGCAGATTACAAATCCTAAAGATACAAACCCGAAATATGGATTCATCGGCTCTGTTTTTTCTGATGGAAAGGGAAATATTTTTGGAGAGACTTATCACGAACCTGGAGTTTATAATCAGCGCCTTTTAAGTAGACCGAAGAAAGATTTAAGCGATTATTTGAATATTTTTTGTACTGGTAATTTTAAACCTGAAATAATATTAAATGGGAAAGAAGGAATATTTCATGATAAAACTTCCTTAAAAGAAATTATTGATCTATATGGTGATCTTAAAGGCTATTTTGAATTTGTAAAGGGTGTACAAAATAATAAAATAGGCATTTATACTATTGGATTTGCCCAAGAAGCCAGTTATTATTTTCCTAAAGATCTTTTTGACCATTATTGCCTTAATATAAGAGGAAAAATGAATGTTAGATTATTATCAAAAGAATGATGTGATGCTCACGCTTTGGATGCCAAGATACTTGACATAAAAAGACTTAAATAGACTTTATTTTTAGGTTTAGTATGGCTATAGAAACAACGGAAGGCAAATGTGGAAATTCTATTATTATAGCTATTATTATCTAAAACCGCAGTTTTAACTTTAATTGCGCATTCATTTTACATGACTTATAAACTAGAAATTTATGACTGCACGCTAAGAGATGGCGAACAGACAGCTGGAGCTAGTTTTTCCCTTGAAGATAGATTAAAATTACTTGGAATGCTTGATGATTTAGAAGTAGATTACGCTGAAATTGGTTGGCCTATAGGATCAAACAAAGAAGAAATACTTGAAGCGTTTAGAAGATCTAGAAATATGAATTTAAAAACAAAACCAGTTGTGTTTGGATCTACTTCTAAAGCTAGTGAAATATCTAAAGATAATAAGTTTAGGTTACTAATTGAGGCAGATACTAGATATGCGTGCATTTTTGGAAAAACTTGCCCTATTCATGTTAAAAATCAACTAAAAATAACACTTGAAGAAAATTTAGAATCAATAAGAAAAAGTGTGGGTTTCTTAACTAATGAAGGAAAGGAAGTAACTTATGATGCTGAACATTATTTTGATGCTTTTAAGAGAAATAAAGATTATGCTCTAATTACTTTAGAAAATGCTCTTGCTGGAGGAACAAATAGAATTGTTTTATGCGATACAAACGGAGGGACATTATCAGACGAAACTAAAGACATAATTGAAGAAACTTATGAACACTTCATGAAAAAAGGAATAAAACCTAATTTAGGAGTTCATTTTCATAATGATTGTGATTCTGCTTTTGAAAACGCCCGTGTTTGTCTACCATATATAGTTCAAGTACAAGGAACTATAAACGGGATGGGTGAAAGAATAGGTAATTTAGATTTAACTACCTTCTTAGGAAATTATGTCTTAAAAATGGGAAATAAAGCAAAACTGAGAATAGATTTAAAAAAATTAAGAGAAATAAATAAGGAAGCATTTAGACTTGCAGGGCTAGAAATGCCAGGAAATAAACCTTATGTCGGAAATAATGCTTTCGCTCATAAAGCTGGAGTGCATATAGATGCAGAAATGAAAGGAGCAAGTTACCAGCATATAACTCCTGAATGTGTTGGAAACAAGGGAGTAATCCTCCTTAATACTTTTGGAGGAGGAAGTTCTATTATAGCTACTGCAAGAGAATTTGGATATGAACTTGACAAAAAAAATGAACTAGTGAAGAATAAGACTGCAATATTGTTTAATGAATTACAACTATTAGAAAGAAAGGGATATAGGATAGATGACTTAAGAGCAGAACATTTCCTTTTAATTAATAAGTACTTTGGGAATAGAAAAGAAATACTTGAAGTTGAAAATTGGCAAGCTGAAACTGGAAATTTACTAAAAAGAGAAGATAGCAGCATTTTCGTTCTTGCTAAGGTTTTAGGAAAAGAAGTAAGAAGAAAAATAAACCTAGAAGGAGGTCCCATAGATGCTTTCTATAAGGCATTAAGAAATATTTTAGAAGAAGATTATCCGCAAGTAAAAGATATTCACTTAGAAGATTACTATGTTGGAATAGCAAGAAGAAGTGAAGAAGAGAGCACTGTAAGAACCGCGATAAGTTTTAGAAATGGACAAGAGATTTTTACAACAGTTGGAGTTGACCCTAATATAATAGGCTCATCTAAGGAAGCACTTGTAAAAGGATTTAATTATTATCTACTTAAAACTGCTAACAGCAAGGTATAAAAGGTAAAAAGGAGAAAATAGAATATGTTAGACTTTAAGACAATCGAAGCGGAAACACTAAAATTCTGGAGGGAAAAAAAGATTTATGAAAAAGTTAAGGAAAAAAATAAGAAAGGAAAGAAATTCTACTTCTTGCAAGGTCCTCCCTATACCTCTGGAAAATTACATATAGGACACGCATGGAATAATTCTTTGAAAGACATCATTCTTAGATATAAAAGAATGAAAGGGCTTAATGTGTGGGATAGGGCAGGATATGATATGCATGGACTGCCTACAGAAAACAAAGTCCAGCAAAAATTGGGATTTAAAGATAAAGATGAGATTCTGAAATACGGAATTGATAAATTTGTAAAAGAATGCGCTAAATTTTCTATAGAACATGCAAAATATATGAATGAAGATTTAGCTAAACTTGGTGTATGGATGGATTTTGAGAATTCATACATGCCTATCTCTAAGGAATATATGGAGGGAGAATGGGCCTTAATAAAGAAGGCCTGGGAACAGAAAAGACTCTATAAAGGGAAAAAAATAATGCACTGGGATGCCCAGTCTGAAACATCGCTTGCAAAACATGAACTGGAATATGAAACTGTTAAAGATACTTCTATTTTCTTAAAATTTAAAATAAAAAATAAAAAAGATGAGTATTTCCTTGTTTGGACTACTACTCCTTGGACTGTTCCATTTAACTTGGGAATCATGGTTAATCCTGAAATTAATTATGTAAAAGCGAGGGTTGAAAAAGAAGTTTGGATAATTGCTAAAGATTTAGCAGGAATGTTTATTTCTGGATTACTTGGAAAGAAATATGAAATAATTGATGAATTTAAAGGGGAAAAATTGGAAGGAACTGAATATGTTCATCCGTTGTATAATGATTTAAAAGAAATTTATGATAATCTTAAGAATGAATGGAAAAATGTGCATACGGTCTTTTTGAGCAAGGAATATGTTGATACAAGTGCTGGAACTGGACTCGTGCACAGCGCCCCTGGATGCGGTCCTGAGGATTATGAGGTTGGGAAAAGATATGGGGTTGGAGCATTTAACACATTAAATGAAAAGGGAGAAATAGAAAATCTTGGAAAATTCACTGGGATGATTGCTAAGGAAGATGATAAGAAATTTATTGATGAATTTAAAAAAGTCGGGTCACTAATTACGACAACTGAAGTTGAGCATGAATATCCTATGTCCTGGAGAAGCCATAAACCTGTTGTTTTTAGACCTACAGAGCAATGGTTCTTGAAAACAGAGGATTTAACTGATAAATTATTAAAATTCAATGAAAAAATTTATTGGGTTCCGAAAAGAACAAAGGAAAGTTATGAAAGATGGACTGAAAATTTAAAGGATAATGGGATAACAAGACAAAGATTTTGGGGTTGTCCTGCACCCATATGGACTTGTGAATGTGGAAAGGTTGAAGTCATAGGAAGCGAGAAAGAATTAAGCAAAAGATCTGGAAAAAATTTAAGCAAAATTGATTTGCATAGACCTTGGATTGATGAGGTTAAACTCAAATGCAATAAATGTAAGAAGCAAATGTCAAGAATACCTGATGTTATTGATGTTTGGATTGATTCTGGAACAGCATCGTGGAATTGCTTATATAACGATAAAAAATTAATAAAAGAATATTTTCCTGCCGACTTAATTTTAGAAGCTACTGAACAAACTAAACTGTGGTTTAGTATGTTGCAAATATGTTCTGCAATAATGATGGGAAAAAGTTCTTATAAAAATGTTTTCGTTCATGGAATGATTCTTGATTTTGGAGGGACTAAAATGAGTAAATCTTTGGGAAATGTAATTTCTCCTTATGAAGTCATAGATAAATATTCTTCAGACATATTGAGATATTATATATGCCAGACAAGTGCTGGAGAAAATATTAATTTTAGTTGGGAAGATATAAAAGTAAAACAGAGCAACCTAAATATCTTAGGAAATATAGAAAACTATATTTTAGACCTTGAAAGACAAAATATAGAAAAAGGAAAAGCAGAAATTGAAGAAAAATGGATTTTGTCAAAATATAATTCTACTTTAAAAAAAGTTAGTGAACTGTATGAAGAATATAGAATAAATGAAGTCATAACCGAAATAGAAAAAATATTTATGAGTGTGTCAAGAGATTATATCAAACTTATAAGGGAGAAGTCCAGCGAGAATAAAGCCGTTTTAGAAACACTAAGAGAAATTCATTTAGGAATATTAAAGATGTTTTCAACGGTTTGTCCATTTTTTTCTGATCATTTATGGAAAAAAATGAATCAAAAAGAAGAAAGTGTGCATTTGTGCGATTGGCCTAAAGCAGATAACAAAAAAATAAACATGAAACTTGAAGAAGAGTTCGCAAAAGTAATGAAAATAATTGAGCTTGGTTTAGGTGAAAGAGACAAGGCTAAGATAGGCCTAAGATGGCCTCTTGCAAAAGCAACAATTTATACAAAAGATAAGATAAATAATGACTTAAAAGAGATAATTGAAAGACAATTGAATGTAAAAGATGTTATTATTAAGAGTAGTGAAGAATTTAAAATTGAACTAGATTTTGAAATAACCGAAGAACTTGAAAGTGAAGGATTCGCACGTGAAGTTGCAAGAAAAATTCAGTCCGAAAGAAAGAACGCTGGACTGAAGAAAGGAGAATTAATTGAATTAAATATTGCTACTGATGGTAAGTTAAAGTATATGTTGGAAAAGTATAGTTCATTCTTGAAAGAAAGAACCAATTCTAAGAGCATAAGTTTTGTCGTCGACAAAATTCCTGAAAAGTTTATTAAATTTAAAGTCAAAGAAAGGGAAATTGGTGTCAAATTTTTGTAATTAAAAAGGGGTATTTATAGAGAAAACATTTAAATAGTAGAATATTTTATTTGTTTGTATAGAGGTTGAGTCAATTTCAATGATAATAAAAGATGAATTTTTAAGCAGGTTAAGAAAGATATTTGATTTAAATTTGTATGAGGCTAAGGTTTGGACTGCACTTCTATCTAGGGGGACATCGACTGCTGGAGAACTGAGTAATATTTCTGATGTTCCGAGATCAAGAACTTATGATATTTTAGAGAGTCTGGAGAAAAAAGGATTTATAGTAATGAAGATAGGTAAACCAATAAAATTTGTTGCCTTAAAGCCTGAAGAAGTTGTCGAGAGGGTAAAAAGGAATCTTGTTCTGCATGCCCAAGAGAGAAGTAAAAGACTTGAACAATTAAAGGGTGATCAAGTTTTGGATGAATTGACTAGTTTGTTTAGTACTGGTGTTAAATTTGTTGAGCCATCCGATTTGTCTGGAAGTCTGAGGGGAAGACAAAATATGTATAATCATCTTGATATGATGATTAGAGGTGCTGAAAAAAGTATTACTATCGTCACCACTCCTGATGGATTAAACAGGAAAATTGAGGCTTTGATGCCTGCTCTTGAAAAGGCAAAAAAGAGAGGAGTTTCTATAAAGGTCGCTGCTCCTATTAGTGGGGAAAACCATAAGATTGCTAAGGACTTATCTAAGGTTGCAGAGGTGAAAGACACTACTAATTCTAAAATGCAGGGAAGATTTACTATTATTGATTCAAATCAACTTTTGTTCATGCTCATGGATGATAAGAGTGTTCATCCAAATTACGATGTTGCCGTTTGGCTTTCTACGCCCTATTTTGCTCAGGCTCTTGAAGGAATGTTTGAACAGGCCTGGGGAGAATTAACACCTTTAGGTAAAATAAAACTTAAGAGTTAATTCTTCAGAGTCATCTTATATTTTTTTAGGTCTGTGCATAAGTTTATAAATAGTCTATTTATTGGTTTGTAATGTCAGGAAGAAATCAATTAAGAGAATTGGATGGTGAAGATGATGACAATATTTCTTGTTTAGAAAAAGATTTAACAACTTTTTTGAATAGAACAAAAAAACCTTATGATGAAAAACTAGTTAAGGAAGTTGTAAGGTCGACATATGAAATACTGCCCGAATGTTTTGGAGTAAATGAAGATGAAGTAAAGGGTGAAGCGTGTTTATCTAAAGATTTAGGAGCAGAATCAATAGATTATTTGGATATGGCTTTTAGACTTGAAAGAAAACTTAAAATAAAAATTTATACTGAAACTTTTAATCCGGGAATAGGCGAAGAAAGGCCTGGATACAGGAGAACACAAGAAAAAATGAATAATAAAAGAGGGAAAGTATCTCCTTATGATTATGTTGACGATGAATCTTATTTATATAGTGAAAATCAAATGAAATTAATTCACACCTATTTTTGTGAATTTTTAAATGCAATGCAAGAAGAAGACAAGAAAAAATTCCTTGCAACTAGAAAACCTATAGATTTCATGGATGGTCAAAATGTTCTCGGATTATTGGGGTATATTTACAGAATAACTCAAGAGCAAAGAGCTTAATTTCTTGAGGCTGCCTGATAAAGAACAACGGCAAAACCTGCAAGAAGAATAGTTGTCATTAAAGTTACTATTAACATTAAGACGGGATTTAATTTTTTATCTTCGTTTTGATTAATTCCTTTTGTTACTGAATTAAGTTTTATAGATTCTTCACCTGAGACACTGGAACTTTCTGAAACGTTCTCTGCTTCTGTACTTATATCTGTATTAGACTCACAATTTACTCTTATTGTTTTAGACAGGGAAGCTTTTTCTGAGTTATATGTTACAAAAGATTCTAAGTTGTAATCTCCTTGTTTTGCATTAGAGGGTATCTCAAGAAGAAGTGTTCTTGTTTCTTGATCTTCCTCTCCATGTTTTTCTAACTTAAATGTTTCAGACTTTTCATCTATTTTTAACTCTGAACTTTTTACATTTATGGATATATCTTTATCCTTGGATCCTGTATTTTCTACTTTTACCTTTGCCTGAATTATATCTCCACACTGGGCTTCAATTTGGACTGCAAAGTTTGATACGACTATACTGTAATCTTCCCTTTCCAGATTAGTCAGTTCTAAGTAATCTTCGTTACAAACTTCATCTTCTACTTTTGCATAGAGTGCAAATGAGTGATCTAAATCTATATCTTCTGGAACAACCAAATTGAGAACTATGGTTCTCTCTCTATTTCCTAAAAGTTCTGTTTCTGTATTTACTTGTGCGACAGATTCGTCTTCATCTAAATCATAAAGATGTAGTTCTACATCTAAGTTTTGCTCTTCATTGCCATTATTATCTAAATCTATTAGTGTTCTTATCGTATCTCCAATAATAAATTCTTTAGATGAACTTGGCTCGGAAATATCTACTCTAAGAGTTGAATTAAGGATTTCACATGAATCTGCGTCTCTAAATGCCGGGACACATGAAGATGAACAGCACATGTCTGTGTCTTTAACTCCTAAGATTGAATTTCTGCAGACTTGATTTTCAGTACATATTGATCCTGAAACTTCTGCACATGTAAATTGTGAAATTGAGCCTACTATAACTGTCCAATTTTTTTCTAAGGAAATGTTTAAATCTGAAACGATCACTTTCAAATTATATGATCCTGGATTTGCACTAAAGATGTACTCTCTTGTTGATGCAACTACTTCTTGATTAGAACCTTGGGATAATATCCAAGATATGTTTAATGATGAAGTTTCCAAGTCAGTTACAGAAACAGAGAATTTCTTTGTAAATCCTTCAGGAACATTTATAACAGAATCTTCTGGAGAGAATGAAGTTATCTCTGGGGCATCATTTATAGGACTGACTGTTAAATTGAGTAATTTTGTATCTTGACCATGAACATCAAATACTTTTATATTACAATTTGCTAGCCCGTTATAGTTTGATGCTGATTTGTATGTCAAGGTATTGTTTTCTATTTCGCAAATTGCGTTGGATTGTGAAACTATTGAGAATGTCACAGTATCATTTTCAAAGTCTGTTGCTTCTAAAATACAGGAGTAAATCTCATCTTCATCTATATTCGTTTGACAATCTAAATCTTGAAATACTGGGGGTTCTCCTGCCTCTAAAACTTCAAGTAAAATAGAGTTAGAATAAGTAGTGAACTCTCCGTCTGTTGCTGAAAAGGTTATTATCTCTTGTCCTGCATAGTCTTTGATTGAAGAGAAACTTACTTGGCCATTATCATTAATTTCTACTATGATATTTTCATTTCCTGAAACATTAAACTCTAAATCTGAATCAATATCTATAAAATAATCGTTTAGGTCTATAGCTTCTGATAGAGAAGAATCTTCATCCCAAGTTATATTTTCTATTAATTGAATGAACAAAGGAATGTCGTTAACTGGATTTACCGTTAAATTTACTATATCTGACTCTGCTACTTCTTTGCCGTCAAATGCAAAGAATACTATCCAGTCTGATCCAAAAAAATCAGGAACTGAGGTGAAATTAATCAAGCCGTTTTCAAATGAAGAAATAATAATATTTTCTTCTGTAGATGTACTTTGAATTCCAAAAACTAAAGAATCTTGATCTTCATCTTGGAAATATTGACTTAAGTTTAATATAAATGAAGAATCTTCATCCCATGAAACTTGTGGAATTTCTGATAAGACTGGGGGCCTATTTAACTGATTTATTCTAAAAGAAACCGTTCTGGATGATGTCAGCTGTCCATCGCTAACATCTATTCTAAAAATATATTGGCCTCCATCTTCATAATCTGTTTGCCAGGATATAACGTTATCATTTACCTCGAATCTTGAATCATTTATTGAGTAATTTAAATTATCATTTTCGTAATCTTCGGCTATTATTCCTATTTCTATAAAATTCGTTTCATGATAAACACTTTCAAGGGAAATAGAAACTACATTTGGGGCATCGTTTATACAGTTTAGTTCTGGATCATTGCTATCGGGATTTATTAATGGATCGTAATCGTCACAATCTGGACCGTTTATTTCACTTGAATCAAAACCATCCTCATCTAAGTCTGTTAAATCTGATCCGTCACAATCTTGATCTATTGAATCGTAAGGTATTTCTATGGCCCCAGGGTAAGCTGAATCATCTAAATCATTACAGTCCACATCAGAAAAGAAACTGTCTTCATCTCTGTCTTCTCCTACAAGAAGCCAATTTATTGTGTTTTCAAAAAGTTTCTTTGATTGTGGAGTCCAGTACCCTTGTTCAACTATTCCATAATAGGCTATTCTCTCCTGAACTGTTTCTCCATTAAGAAGATGTTTTCCTTTATCTAGCGTTGCAATTACTGCATCTGCCGATGATCCAGATGAAACTACAATTTTAATTCCGCTTGGTTTTTGACCTTTCAGATAGTATGTCTGAACGTTTTGATCTGCTTGAGTATACGCCTTGAAAGAAAGAGGGAGAGAGTTTACAATTGGGTGAGACAAATCAGTCACTTCTAAAGAAGTTGGACTTGTTTTTATTCCTCTTTCTTTCGATAATCCCAACTGCCAATCTGAAGCACTTTGATAAAAGTTAAATGAACTTAAAACGAGGGTTCTATAATCTTGTATGGATACATTTTCAGGAGAAACTAGATTCTGATCTCCAACAATTACTATTCTATACTCTGATAGATCTACATTTGCAAGTTCTGTTTCATATATGACCTCTGTAGAATATCCCAAAGATTCTATTTCATCAACTAAACCAGAATCAACCCCTACAGAACTCTTAAGTATGTACGCAAAATCGGCTGCACTTGCTAAAGGTATTACTAATAAAGCAATTACAAGAACAAAGAAAAGATTACGCACTTCTCTTCACACTCTTCTTTAATTTAGTTTGTCCTCTCTTTTTTTGTGAGTATACAAATAAAGCTACCAAAACGATTGCTAAAACTAAAGTTGATATTGATAACATCATTATTGGCGAAAACTCAAATGATTTGGAATTAACCGCCTCTTCTGTTGCAATTGGATTTTGTTTAAAGCTAAATCCTGAAGAAGTTTCATTTTTGTCTTTATTTTCTTCTGTTGTTCCTTCTGCAGAATTTGTACTTGTACCGTCTGAATTTGTGGCAATAACTATAATATTTGCAGCAAGAGCCACCGCATTGCCTTCTTCTGGGGAAAACTTAACGCCTATTTTTGTTTCGGTTGTTCCATCTTTTGTGGCAGTTATTGTGAAATATGCCCTTTTCTCTTCATTTGGAGTTAAAGTAAATTCTTTTTCATCAAGTTCTAAGGAATCTTTTAAATCTCCGCTAACTTCTAAATTTATCTTAACTGGAACTTCATTAACGTTCTTTATTGTAAGATATCTTTCCATAGATTCTCCTTTTTCAATTCTTAGTACCATTCTTGAATTTCCTAAACTGGCCGTTATAGCTAGAACTTGCTGCGTTAGAATAAACACTAGAAACAATGCAACTATCAGGGCTGTTATTTTTTTTGTCCTCATTTTGTGTTACTATTAAGTTAGAAACTTTCAATTTAGTATTTAAACAAGTTTATACTTTGATATATGTTTTAGAGGATAAAGGTGTGTATTTACTATGCAAGATAACAACTGAATAATTTATAATTTTGCAAATTCTATCCTAGCTACATATTCAAGATCTTCAAAAGAGATACTTCCGCCTGTCTGATTTACTACATCAACTATTCCTGAATATCTTGCTTCTAGGTTATAGGCGAATGCTTCTATATTATTTGCATCGAAGTATCTTAGAACATAATCCCCAAACCGCTTTGTTTATAAGTTCTCTTGCACTCTTTTTTTTATGTTCATAGATGTACACTGCCATTTTGACACTCTTAAAAATCAAAGTAAGCTGATAGAAAAAGCTAAAAAAAATAACGTTGGAATAATATTGACTGCAGGTATAGATCATAAGTCAAATGTAAAATCTCTTGAACTTGCTAAAGAATTTAAACAGATAAAGACAGTTTTAGGAATTTATCCTACTGAAGGACTAAAGGTTGGTAAAGAAGAAGTAATAAAAGAAATGAATTTTATAAGAACTAACAAAGACAAGATTTCTGCAATAGGTGAAATTGGAATAGATCTTAAAGGCCAGGACAATTTAGGAAAACAAATTGAAATTTTTAAAATGTTCATCAATTTAGCCAAGGAACTCGATAAGCCAATCGTTGTTCATTCAAGAAAAGCTGAAGAAATATGCATAAAAATCTTAGAAGAAATGAAGGCGAAGAAAGTAATAATGCACTGCTTTTCTGGTAATATGACTTTGGTAAAAAGAATTGCCCAAAACGGATGGTACTTGTCAATACCTACAAGTATCAAATATAGTGAACAATTTCAGAAGGCTGTGGAGATGGTTGATATTGAACAATTACTATGTGAAACTGACTCTCCTTTCATGCAACCTGATAAGGAAGGGGAAAATGATCCCAGCACTATAGCAGAGTCCTATAAAAAAATAGCCCAAATAAAGTCTTTAAGCTTGAAAGAAGTTGAAAATAAAATAGAAGAGAACTACGGGAAGCTTTTTAGTTTATAATTGTTGTAATTATATATTTACAAAATTTGAAAGGTTTAAATATATCGGTTTTGAGCCTAAATTATTTTTAACCTGTATTGTTAATGAATATAGAAAACTTGCTCATGATGATATGCCTGATGAACTAATAAGCAAATTTGTAACTACCTTATTTCACATAATGGTTTATGATATAGATATAATAAGAAATATAGAAGAAAAACTTGGAGAATATGACTGGGAAGACAGAGAACTTGCAATAGAAATATTCGAAGATGAACCGAAAGAGTTAAGAGAAAGACTAACCTAATCTTTTATAGTCCTCATTAATATCTTGCATACCTGTTTTTTTTCCGCAACTACAAACTATTTCGTATGTTAGAGGATGGGTCTCAAAAATGCTTCTTATTTCCAATTTATGTCTTTTATCATATAAACAATCATCTGGTAAACTTTCTCCATAAAGTCTTGTTCTTTCTCCTTCAATTACGGCTTCTAATTGTAAAGATCCACCGTGTTTGAGTTTTGGATCTCTTTTTATAAACATCTTTCCTGTTAAAAAAGCTTTAAATTTTTCGCTCATCTTAGTTAATATAAGTATAATTTAATTTAAGTGCATTAAGTCCATTTACGGAGCAGGAGAAGAATATTTTGTTTTCTGTGTCGTTTTGTTCTAAGTTTATTTTTTTACAATTATTTATTACATTTTCTATATCTGGAATTAGATTGTCGCCTAATAGTTTTTCGTTAGAAAATTTCGTGCTACTCAAATTTAGGGCGTTCAATTCTGTAATGCATCCTTCTACACATGATCTTGAAGGTAGAAACTGGGTTTTATTTTGAAACTCTTGCTCAATTAATGGACATGAATACTGGCATGAAATACTTTTGTAGAGCGCCGCCTTATAGAAATTTATTTCTGAAGTTTCTTTTTGAGTAGAATAGTATGATGTATAAAAGTAAACTGCAAGAACAATTATTATTACGACTCCAATCAGAGTCATTAAACTCTTTTTTGATATGATAATTGTATCGCTAGACATAAAATTTCTATAATCTTTCTGTTTTTAAAATTACCTCGTATATTTTAACTATTAAAAGTAGTAAATTAAATAAGTCTAATCAACTCCTGGGAGTATAGTTGCTAGATCGTATATGGTTATTTCAAATTTAACCCCTTTTTCTGCTTCAACGACTATTCTGTTTCCACTTCTTTTATCTTTGTAAGTATATTTTAGTCCGTTAAAATTAAATTTTAGTTTTGATGAATATCTTAAAGTATCCTTATTATAATGAGTCACTCCCTTAATCTTATTTGAGGCATCTTTGAATATACCTAAAGGATCATCCTGCTTTTCTACTATCAGGCCTGCATCGACTAGTTCTTGTCTAAAATCTTGGAACTGATTATATCCTTTTGCTATTTTAAAATTCTTATCATTTTCTGTTTCTACCCTTGCTGGAACTTCTATCTTTTGATAAACTACTTCGTCTAGTGTATGTAAACTTTCGTGACTACCCTCAATTACGAGACCTTTAAGATTTCTCTTTTGTTCTTCTTGCCTTTTCCTTTCTTCTTCTATTTTTTTGTTCTCTTTTTCTTTATATTTACCATATTCTTCTACGTTTTTCTGATCAACTTTGTAAGGAACATTAAAATTAGACTTTGAAGCGCAACCATAAAAAAAGTTGGTTAGTGACGCCAAGCCTATGCTAAGGTAAACTAAACTAAGACTTTTTTTCATTAGAGTTAACCTGCACTTGCACATTAGAGAAAAAGGCTTTTTATACCTTTTTAGATGGGGAGTATCTAAGTAAATTATCAAATTAAAATTAACACTTTGCAAATGTTACATCCATATCTTCTATCTTAATTGTGCTTCCCTGCACTTGGAGAGTCATTGCATTTGTATTGAAGATGACTTTTGCTTTTTCTGTATATTCTGGAAGCCTATCTATCTTTACTTTTCCAGTAGTCTCAAAAACTATTAAGTTTGCATCTATTAATATTGCTTTATTAACATCAAACGAATAAGTTGACCTTAATCTCCCCTTTTGATTTATTATTGATCCTTCCCCTTTCTTTGCTTTGTTCTTTCCTACATACAAACTTGCTGAATTTTTCCTTCCAAAAGATTCATTCTTTATTACTGCATCTCCAGCCCTCGCTCTTATCGAACAAATATCAACTGGAGTACCTATTCCTAATACTGTTATTTCTTTTTGAGCTGTTTCTAGTGTCTTCTCTGGTGAAGCAACTATTAGTTTAACTTCATAAATTCCAGGATCTAAATCTGAGGTATCTAAACTTAAATTAAATTTAAAATCTCCTGGGAGAAAACCGTAACCGTAACCATATTCAAAACCGAAATCTGGTTTAGAAGTTAAATTTATAGTTATTTCATCACAGCCAGAGATTTTATCTCCATCTGGATCAAAAATGCAGGAGAAAAGCTCTGGACCGCTAAAAATAAGAGTGAAATTCTGAATATCTAATATTTGATCTCCTTCTTCAACTTCTGCTGATACCTGAAAACGTACTTTTTCACCTTGATCTACAACAGAGTTTAAAATAGTAAACCCTGCAACTAATGATTGCGCTGGTCCGGCTATTATTAATATGGATAAAACAAAAAAGGTTATGACAAAGCCTATGGCTTTATTACTAAAAAATTTCATATTCTCCCTCCTTTTTATGTTTCTATTAAGCAGTGCTCGTATATAAACAAATCTTATTAATTTATAGTGGTAAAAAAAGGGAGCCTTGCCCGAAAACTATCTCATATTTTTAGTGTTGCCCGACAACCTCTCCTTCCTTTGATATAAGCGGTTACTCCCCAGGTAATTAACACGATAATCTTTAATAATAACAAATTCCTTTGAAAAATATGGCTGAAGAGGAGAAAATAGTTATTAGAAAAAGAAATGGTTATACTATTATAGAAAAAGCAGTTGTCGGAATGCCTCTTGGACTATGCACTAGAACATTAATGAATTTAGTAGATGAATTTGAGAAATACTCAAGAAGAATTGAGATTGAAAGAATTGAACCTTTTAATCCAAGAGCTGAAGTAATAAGAATTAATGCGAAAAGCAGAGTACAATTGTTACGCCTTGCTGCAATACAAGGAACGGGTCTTAGATTATTTGTGGAAGGAGAAGATGCAGATGCAGAAAGGTATGTTCTAAGATTATATTCGAGAATTACATCCAAGGAAGACTTTAATCCGGATTTTGATAGATATCAAAAGCGTGATGTGCCACTCCACCTTTAAAGGTGGAGTTTGAAAAGGCACTCATGCTTTTGATGCTCAAGGAACTACTCCACACTAAAGTGTGGAGTTTTCTGTCAAGTTCCTTGACATAATAAACTTTAGAAAATTACGTACTCTTATTTTTATATCTTCTGAGTAAATAAATAGATAATAAAGAAAGACTTATTATTGTTCCTGCTCCTGTTGGAAGTTCACCAATATATGCAAGATTTAATGGCAAATCTATTTTTGATATTGATTTAGAATTGTATATTGCATTATCATGAGAACTAAAGTTTGTTAATAATGACTCTATGTTATTTCCTTTGAACATATATTCACCATTTAAATTCACCCTCTTTACAGCACTTTGATGTATTTATTGTTATTGATATTACAACATCAAAAGCGTGATGTGGCACGCCTGCTTTGGATGCTAGAGAAATCTTTATGGATTTCAGGACACTTTGCATAAATATTTTTATACTCTTCTTTGCAAGAACAAAGATGACGTTGATTGTAAAAATTAGAAGTGAAATTCCATCTTATCAATCTTTAAAGAAATTAATTACTAATAGGGGAATTCCTGAAACGCAAATCCCTGGAAGAGTGCAAGAAGTTTTGTCTAATACTACCGGGGATTATGCTTTAAGAAAGGAAAGTGTTTTGCATTTTGTTAATGGCGTTAGGCAAAATAAGATATTTAATAATTTGAAAAGATTGGCAAATCCAAGCAAATATGACTCTGGAATTGTGGATATAGCTTTTGATTTACTGGATTATTTATGTAATTCAGATTTGCCTAAATTCTGGAAGATGCAAAAATCCAGGGATGGAGAATTGCAAGATGCAAGAGATAAGGCTTACGGTTTTTATGAGAATTGGATTGAAACATTAGCTGGGAAATAAAGATTTGTTTTATTTTACACTAATATAAATTTTAAAAATAGCATTAAACATTTATTGTTTCTGGAACTCTAGGATCTACTGACAAGGAACTATTGTCTTCATTATCCTTGCCTCTGATAAAAAATGGAAATGAGCCTGTTGAATCTATTTGTCCATTATAAAGAAACTCTCCATTTTGATGAATTATCCCTGAGAGATATAATTCTGGTCTGCTTTTTAGATTAGTCCAAACTCCTGTTAATTTATTATGAATTTCATCATGAAATTGATCTCCTGGTCTAAAATAAATTCTTCCTGGCCTGCCATACCACGTACCAACTCTCTTATCACGAAAGTTCATTTTATATGTCTTATGAACTTTTTTAGTCATGTCTGGACCTAAAAGGGATCTTTCTCCTAAACTGATTGTTATATTAAATTGATAATCTACTTGTAACCTTGAAAAAGGTAGTATTTCTGCTTGAGGGTGCCCATGTAAAATAAGATCAAAGTCGTCTCCAAATTTTTCCACAGGAATTTTAGTGGTTCTTTTCTCTTCGGATTTTAGAAACTCTGGCTTACCTGTAATTGTAAAATTTTCCCTTTTATCCGCAGATAGTCTAAGCAAATGCTTCTCCCAATACCGTCCCTTGTCATAAACTTCATAAGTTTGCTGACAATATTGATATTTTTCTAAGAGATGAAAAAATTCTGATGCAAGATTCCATTGTTGTCTGTATCTTTCTTTAAATGAATCTAAATATGGTTGATATGATCTAAAAATTTTTCTCATAATTTTTGAAAATCTTCCTTCGCTAAAAAAATCAACAAGCAATTTGTCTTCTAAATTTAAAACATGATCTTCAAAATGAAAAGGTTCAACAACTTCGGGCTCATTAGTCATTAAGAATATTAAAACACAATCTTTTTAAATTTATTGCTTTATTATCTTATCTTTTGAATATATAAATCATTAAATATCTCTAAGAATAAAGTTTTTTATGGGCAAATTTATTCAAGGAGTGTGGCCTCCGATTAAACTTCGAAGCAAGGAAGATTATTGTGAGAAACATGATCTTAGTTTTGTTGTACCTTCTCCTGAAACAATAGAACATGCCAGGAGATTTGGAGAAGCTCTGAAAGAATTAGCCACCATGGAAGATTGGGAGGCAGAGGCACACATAGGTCATGATGTTAATCATGGTTACAAACATTTTATTAGAGAAAAGAGATGGGAGATAGTTAAAGATGGAGAAGAAATGCTTAAAATTTATATTCCTCCTTATCAAAGTGTTGATCCTAGGGACTTGGATTCTTTAAGCTTCCAAGCAAATAGACAGTTGTATGTTCATCGGGAAAGAATTAAGTGAGTGATAATTAATTTTATAAACCTAATAATTTTTTAGACATACATGATTCATCAATATGCTAAAGAAAAGGTAAACAAAGTAAGAGAAAGAAGTTTTGGTAATTTAGCAAAAAGAATAATTGATATGGGTATGCCAATATATATTAGGAGTGAAGAAGTTAGAAGCTGGCATTTACAAGATCGTGAAATTAAAGACTGTAAATATAGATTTTTAGTTGACATTGGAAGACCAAATGGAAGAGATGTACTTTATGCTGCTTATTTGGTATTAGAAGAAATAGCTAATGGACGTGATTCAAATTATAAGGCGATTCCAGTTGAAGGGAAAAATTTTGATTCTCTTAGAAAAGTGTTTGAGAAGATAAATTAAGTTATGTATGATGCAGCATACGGTTTAAGACCTGGAAGAAATAAAGATGGAAGAGCTAGAAGAATTACTTTGGGTTCTTGATTAGTTCTTTTTTGATTTTCATAATAATATTTTAAGCATTAAAGTGAACTAATGGCTTCTTCAATAATGTGAGAAATTGGTTTACCTGTTTTTTCTTTTAGAACCTTCAGCTTGTTGATTACCCTTTGATTTAGTGTTATATCTAGGCGTTTTCTTCCCCAGAGTTTCTCTCTTGTTCTATCATAGTGCTCCATCTCAATAAAACTCTGCTTGTACTTCTCAAATATTTTCTTTATTAATTTATTATCTAATTGCATTTTTCATTCTCTCCTCTATTGATCTTATTTCAATTATGTTTTTGCTTGCGATAGACAAAATGTGATGCTTCAAGAGTTCTTCATCTACCTGTTTGTTGTTTTGTTCTGCAAAAGCAAAAGCCACAAACATAGCCGTCTTTTTGTTCCCGTCGCTAAAAGGATGATCAACCAAAATAGCTCTAAGCAGATAAGCTAATTTTTTATATTCTCCAAGTTTACTTTCTTCCTGCTTTTCAAGAGCAAAGTCGAGACTAGAAGAGGTCCTTAAATTGCCATCAAACCCTTTCGCTATTCTTATTATGTCTTCCTTACTTATTTTCATACACATAAATAACTGTAAGATGTATATAAATCTTGTCTTTTTGAGTAAATTAAATGGTTTTTAGAGCAAAAATTAAATACCTGCTAGGGTATTTCGCCGTAGGCGAAATAGAACAATTAATTTTAAAGGAAATTATTTATTTAAGGAAAATTATAAAGATAATTTAGTCTATCCCGCAACTGTTACTGGCGCTGACTTTTTAATTTCAGAAGCAATAAATTCATAACTTCTCATTAATGATTCAGCCATATTTGGCTTATTACAATATATGAAGGTGTCATGTGCTCTTTGAGCACTTTCTCTCGAGGGAATTAATTGATTGTAATGTCCAGCATCAAAAGCCTCTCTTAGATTTAAAACTGCATTATGAAGAAACACCACCCTGTGCTTGACTCCTCCAGCATGAATTAAATCTTCAACAACTTCGTCTAACTTGCATATGGCCATAGTTTATTATGAATCATAAAGTATATAAATTTGTTTGTATAATTGAAAAAAAGGATTTTTGTGGGATTTCTTTAACTTTATCATTACTGCCTTAGCAAAGAAGCTTTTCCAGCATTCGTAATGGAAACATTCACTCCGTCCACACATCCAGGATAGAATATGTTAGCTTGTTCCTCTTCAAATAATCTATTACTTCTTCAGAGTTTTGAATTGAAACTAAAAAAGCTCCGCGTCCAAGCTTTTTCTCAACTTTTCCTTTATTAATATATTCCTTTTTTCCCACTTTTTGCTTATACCCATAAAGAGTTCTCCAAGTTTTTATTTTATTAGATCGTAAGACGCCCTTAAGATTAAGTAAAAATAACAATTTATGATTAAGTTTATCGGGAGTTCCGCGATATGCGCCATAAAGAACAACTCCTCCGGAGATTATGCTTCTCTTAAGGTCTTTCCAATCATCCAAGTTTCCATATTTAATAGATATCTCATTTTTTATGCTTTGCAATTTGAATTTCTCATATTCGGTGGTTTTCTTATATAATTCAAGAATTTGATCTATTTTCCCCCCTTCTTTTTTATCACATTCTATAAATATATCAATATCAGATTCTTCATCGAAATTGCCTTTAGCAACAGATCCAAATAAAATAATTGATCTAACTTTTGCTCTGTCTATTAAAAATGATGAAAAGTTCATTGCTAGGGATATTAGTTTATTCCTTTCCATCTTTAAGTTTCTCCTCCAACATATTAAATAGTAAAATAGCTTCTTTTACTTTGTCTTCAGATTTTGGTGCTCCATATGTAAGATCTTCACATAAAACCTCTAATTTTATTATTTCGGCGCAGATCTTTTCTTTGTCTTTAAATTCTGGCAATCTCTCCAGAACACTTTTTGATTTAAACCATCTGTGATTTATCATGGTTCCAGAATCAATAAGACCTTTATTCAATAAATGAATCATTAGAAGATCAATGATGGCTCGTGCAGCATGAAGACCTATAATTCTTTGTGAGTTCTTTAATCCTTTTACTTTAAGAGCCCAGTCAAATATTGTTTCTTTATGCTCTTTAAAAGAGTCTAAATGATTCTCAATTTTCATATTCTTTTATATGTAACTTAGTATATAAGTCTTTTGTTACTTAGTATCATATGAGACTAAGTATATCAAGATTATGCGACCTAGTATCACTTTTTATTGGAAATTTAATAATATTTACAGCGTTTCCTTACGCTTTTCCGTAAGGATTGTCATATGTTGGAACTAATCTGCCTTATAATCTATTGTAAATTGCAAGAATAAACTTTTACATTTGAAGATTCTTCAACTAATGAACATGATTCTTTTAATGAATCTAAATATTCCCTAGATTCTGAAGATAATTTTGCATATCCAAAAGCACCTTCAATTAAAATGAATTGGGAGATTTGAGGATTTTTCAAATTAAATAATTCTGCTCCTGTGTAAACATCTTTTTCATTATAAACTTCAAAGCCAGAATCAAGACCATTTAATGAAAAGGAAATGACATAGTCTGGCTTTTTTAGGTACCATTCAACTCCGGGAGAGGATAAGACAACTAATGGAGAATCTATTATATCTTGTTTTGTTGAGTCAGAAAGAGACTTGTAATCTAAAACTGGCTCTGTGTTTGAGAGGGTCTGCAAAGATTCTGGCTTTATTATTGTTAGATTTCCTGAAGAAAAGAATAGATTGCTGGGATATAAGACTAATAAGAGCAAAACAAGGATTGCTAGTATCTTATTATGCTTGTAGAGAAATCCTAATAGAACTGAAATTAATATTAGAACTAATAGAATTGAAAAATAAGCATATCGGATTGCAAAGACTTTAATGAATAGCAATCCTAGAAGAGTTAGAATGGTTGGGACAATAATAATGAGGGAAAGTCTTTTATTTGCCTTGTAGGCTAGAGGTATTCCAAGAAGAGAAATGAAAAAGAAGGCTCTTAATCTATAAAGCAAAGATGATGAATAGGTTTCTAAGTATGTTGAAGCAAGACTAGAATCTCCTAGGGGAAGGTAAAATAAACTCTTACCATACCATATTAATGCTAAGACTGGAATAATGTAAAATTTCCAAGGTTTTTTATCAAGGAAGAAAAATACAAACATGAGTCCTAGAACAAGAAGACCCTCAATCTGCGTGTCAAGAAGAAAGATTAAAGAAATACAGGTAAACCAAGAATATTTATTATTATTTTTAGACTTGTAAAGAAAAAATAAGGTAAGGAAAAATAAAAGTTGGAAGAGTTGATAGAAACGAGCTTGCCTGGAATAGAGTACTTCTAAATAGAAAACAGCCGTCAGCAAGGCAGAGGCAAGACCAATAAAATTGCCTTGCTTTTCATTTTGTGAAAATTCTCTGCCAATAAAGAAAGCCAAAAGAACTGTGCATAATCCGAATAAAACAGATGCAAAGCGAACTGCGAAGTCTGTATTTCCTAGAATGAACGTGAAAAATGCAAGAGAATAATGAAATAATAATGTTGATTTTATGACAAGGCCAGAATCATATATTGGAATTCCGTGATGAAGAATACTTTCTGCTGTAATTGCAGAAATTGTTTCATCAAACCATAAAACTGGGTTTCCTAAAGAATAAATTCTTAGAATAAAGGCAAGAATTATAATTATAGCTAATAAAGTGTAAATGTAATTTACTTTTATTTTCATTTATATCCAAACCTTCTTTCGTAATCTTTATGGTTAAAATACTCCAATATTACTCCTAATATTTCTACTCTGTTAGGGATCATAATAGAATAGACTAGTCTCCATCCCTCAGAAAGGGGATACCACCAAAGATTATCTATTTTATATTTCTTTATGTAAATCTTAGGTATTTTTTCTTTTTTTACGCTTTCTCCACAAAAAACATTTTCTTTTAGATCAGATATTGCTTTTCTTATAGACTTCTTTAATGGACTGTTTTCAGCAAGTGAATTAAAAGATACTTCAGATTCATCATCAATAAATATAACGCCTGTAGCTGGCTTTGCAAAGGACATAAAAACTAATATCTTTTTCTATTTATAAATCTCTGCGCAAGTTCAGGATTCCAGATATAAACTACAACGCCTTTTCTGTCTATTCCTATCTTATTGTTATCCCAAAGGTATTGTAAAATGACATTAAAAGTCCCCCACATTACTTTCTTTGGAAGTTTTTGAAATAATTCGGTTTTCTTAAACTCTCCAGAGTTATCTTTGATGAATTTCTCAACCATAATAACTGTTTCAAGTCTGGGACTACGAGTAATTATGTCTTTGATATTGAACTTTGGTTTACTAAGTGTTTGATTTATGTTATCCATTGATTATATTATCAATTGATATATTTAAATCTTTCTTTTTTAATGATTCTGCTCTTTGTGTATCTTTTGTTATGTCGAGGAACTTGACATAATGGATTGTCGGCTCTAATAGGAAGCTTTCAAAAAATTTCTATAATTTACATTTTTGCGCGATTATACATTTATGTATCTATGTATATGAATATCATTACTGACTTAACAAGGTGTATAAGCCAGAGACATATGTCATGGGGTGACCGAAAATTAGTTCTGCTCTGGCTTTTCACTTTCTTTGATGAAGAAAGAAGAAATAAGAAAAGAATTTTTCAAACTGAAAAATAAAGGACACACA
>Ga0209542_10004374_pt1 | contig 29097 bp, 30 predicted proteins | sample RifCSPhighO2_01_FD_184028 | JGI IMG/M metagenome (GOLD analysis project Ga0209542, IMG submission 184028) | Soil microbial communities from Rifle, Colorado - Rifle CSP2_plank highO2_0.1 (SPAdes) (version 2) | ecosystem: Environmental > Terrestrial > Deep subsurface > Rock core/Sediment ...
AAGCTTTTAAATAAACTTCGAGGAAAGAAGCCTCTTATTTACGCATCTACTGGAAGTAATTATGGAAAAGTTGATGGAATCTGCACAGAAGAAACTCCCACAAAACCACTATCAATTTATGCGGAGACAAAACTGGAAGCGGAAAAAATCTTCAAGAAAAGCGGAAATGTTATTTTATACAGATTTGCGACTGGCTTTGGACTCTCTCCGAGACTCAGGCTTGATTTGTTAGTAAATGATTTTTGCTACCAAGCCGTAAACGGCGGGAACCTTGTTATTTATCAAAAAGACGTTAAGAGAACATTTATACATGTTCGAGACATGGCTCGTGCCCTGTTACATGGTGTAAAGAATTTCAATGAGATGAAAGACAATCTCTACAACGTTGGCCACGAATCTTTAAACCACACAAAGAAAGATCTTGTAGAGAGAATACAGAAATTTTATCCAAAACTTTATGCACACTACGCCGAGATTGGGCAAGACCCAGACCAACGGGACTATGAGGTATCTTATGCAAAAATGAGAGGTACAGGATTCGAGACTATTGTCACATTAGACCAGGGCATTAAGGAGATGCTAAAGGCATTTCCATCAATAAAGCTTCATAACCCATACGCAAACTTTCAGGGGTAGCAGTTTTTACTTAAACCCAACCATAATTACATTTAATTAGATAGCTATCTACATCCGTTCAATCTGAAGCCATTAAGGCGACTCCATTGTGAGTTAGTAAGGCGACTCTCTAAGACTGTCTCAAGCCCAAAGAGAATTGAAACTCGCACCAATAACCCTAGAGCAATGTATATGACCCAAGTAATAGAGCCACCGGTGTTCTCGACCGAGATAAAACGGATATTCTGACCGTTTTCTTGTGCTCGCTTTTGCCAGATTGGTTTAGCCTGGAAAAGGTACCAAGGTGAGGAGATCACGACGATATCCTCACCTTTTTCCTCCGTCTGGGAGACAATTCGTGCCTCCGAGAAAGTTCCTACTCCTCCTTTTTGAATAGTGATAGAACCCAGAGGAACTTCGTGTTTAACTAGCCACTCACTCATAAGTCTCCCGAGTGTCGGACCGCCAAGTTCATAAGGTACATCTCCAGTAACAATTATTTTGTCACCTTCTACTACTAGTTTAAGTGTTCTCTCGAGCCGGGCGATTGTAGTTTGGCACAATTCGGCAACACTTGCGAAATGACATGCTATCACAACGTAAGTCATAGTGGCTTACGCATCTCAAGAAAAATAATACCCAAGGGAAATGGCTGCATTAAGAAAACCCGAAAATGAGGTGTGATTGCCCTTCCGACGCGAGTTAATTCTTTGTGATTAAAAAATCGTTGTTCTGTACCTTCCCACGGCCAAAGCCAGCGTAATAATTTTGGCCTAGACATTTTATACCAAATAGTATGATAAGAATATCTATATGGCACACCAAGAAGTACCACCCCTCCTGGGGCAAGTGCTTTATAATGCTCTCGCGCAACTAGAGTTGGATCATCAAAATGTTCAATAAGTCCTTGGCTCCAAACAAAGTCAAATTTATTGTCTATGTTTAATTTTGTACAATCACCAATAATAAATTTTGCATTACTTACCCCTAAAGATTCGGCACTAGCACTTGCCTGTTTTATTGCAACGTCAGAGATGTCTACACCATAGAGACTCTTGATTTCCTTACAAATGGATAGCGAGAGTGAAGCTCGCCCAGAGCCAAGCTCCAGCATTCGCGTATCTTTAGTAATATAGCGACGAAGAATACGTCTGAAAAAAAGATTGTAGGTGGTTCTTCCTAGATCAATTACTGAATCAACAAATTTCCCTTTCTTTGACCACACGGCTTGCCACTCGCCTGCTTGTTCAATATCTTTTTGCATAAACTAGGAAAACATAATTTTACCTTAAAAATAACTTTATCAAAAAGGAAGGTTTACGATCGCAAACCTCCCATCATCATATATAGCTTTGTCTAAGGGGACTTGATCAGTGGGATCGTTTGCACGATCTACTATGAGGTACTTCACGTTAAAGTGTTCGAGGAGGGTGGCCCGATTTGATTTGACAACTCCATACCTCTCTATCATCGTTTCGAAGTATTCATCTCCTTGATATGTAACTAGATCGGTGTAAGGCGGACATTCTAAGCCACTAAAAAGATATTTTGCTTTTGTGCACAGCCATGCTTGTCTGTTTTGGGCCAATGGTTGCTCTTTGGCAAGCCCTGCACCAGAATGAATGAAAAAATCGTGCTTCAAATCCTCTATTGTTAAGACACCCAGACTACGCGATAGTAGATACCTAGTCTCTAGATCCTGCGCTCCAATACTGTGAAGCAAGGTTTGGGGAGCAAACAGAGGGTAGTGTCGAGTCATAATCGGTATATACTGTGCAATTGAGTCATTGGCCCAAATTACTGACTCCTCGGATTCATGCAGGTCAAGCCACTTTAGTGGAGAAGCATATTTTTGGGAATCAGCGATATCATTACCACGATTATTATAATTGAAAAAAGAAAGTCCGCGAGAAACGTTACTTATAACCCCAACTGAGAGAATTAAGAGTAGTATAGTTATTATTATGTATTTAACCGAGCCGAGCTTGTCAGGCCGAGAGTAATACCATTCATACAAAGCTACCCCAAGAATCAACACCATCCACACACGCACAAAGCGACCTATATGGATAGCGAGTGTAAATTCAACACCAGTAATGATATTTAATACTAGCCCCACTAATAGAGCCATGCCAGTCGCTAACCAAAAGACCTTACGTACTGAATCTCCTTCGTCACTCTTAGGGAAAAATTTCCACAAAAGTCCAAGAGCGCCGAGCCCTATTACTATCCATCGCCCGAAGAAAAAGGCTTCAATAGCGGGAATATGTGTATAAACAAGACCAAGGCGCCGGAAAGTTTCTAGATAATAATGGCCGCTCATTTGCATTAATGTAAATAAACCAAATGGAATAAGTAGGAGTCCTGAAAATGCACCAACAAGCACGAGCACACGAAGCTCTTTGAAACGACGAGTAAACAGATACCAAAAGAATATAAACGTAAGTGTAAGTAAAACAAAATAAGATAAATAGGCGTAAGTATAAAATGTGGAAGCCGCGACAATTGAAAGCAAAAATTGTATTTTTCTGTTATGAGGTTCGTGCAAGAACTTTAATAGTGCAATTAGAAATACTAAAAATACCGGGTAGACTATCTGCATCACGGTTGGTTTAATAACAAACGAATACACGCCTACGTATGTAATCACTGACCAGAGAATTGCCCACCGCCTTGGCATGAGTTCGAGTCGAAAAAGCTTATAGGCAAGTATTAGAAATATCAAACTCCAAACGAACATGTTAACCACCACGCCAAGATTAAATGGTAAGCCTAGAAGCATTGGAACCGCCGAAACAATATCTGGTAAGAACTGCGCCGGGGCAATAGCATCACGATTCTCATATACATAAGGATTGCCAATTAGAGGATGGCCATCTGTCACTTCATGAATACGTGCATAATAGTAGCGACTATCAGTAGTTCCACTCGGTAGTATGCCTTGCCAATTTTCCCAACCGCCGACTTGATATATAACAAAAATTGCTGGTACAAGTGTGCCCAATAAAGCTGCAAGTACAAACAACTTTTTCATTGATTATGATCAGTATAGATGGCGTCGGGAGTAAACACCAGATGTTTATATACGAAAAAGTTGTAGACAGCCATACTCCCACTTATCAATACTTGGGCTATGAGGTATTGGATGTGCAGGAGATCCACTCCTACATACATAAGTAAAGTATTAAAGCATAAATTGAAAATTTGAACTCCAAGATAAAGACTAGTCTGTTGATTGATTTTATGCCTTGTATAGTCATTAAAAGTAAAAAACTTCTGCATTATGAAACTCACGATACCCGCCGCAATGAATGAGAGGATTGCGGCCAACAAATACCACACATAAAAAAAATGCACCAAAACAAAAAGTAGGCCTATATTTGTGGCCGTAGCAAAGCCTCCTGAAAAGAGAAACCTGGCAATGCGATGATTATAAAGATAGAGACTGAAGTTATGGAATTTTTCCATAATTAGAGTATGATAGCATCAATAATACAGTGATTAAAGGGTATTTGGACAGATCTATAGCGGTACAAAATGCCTGTCTCGCTGATACGGCATTTCTCGCAAGTGTCGACAAAGCAGGTAAACAAATTCATGATTCACTCATGGCTGGTAAGAGAATCTATATTGCGGGGGTTGGCGGAGCTGCTGCGGAGTCTCAACATTTCTCTGCTGAACTCTTGGGTAAATATAAATCAATGAGACGAGCATTCCCCGCTACGGCTTTAACTACTGACACCTCCATGATTACTGCGTGGGCAAATGATGCGAGCTTTGATTTTATTTTTTCTCGCCAGCTCGAAGGTCTTGGACAGAAAGGAGATATATTTGTCGCTCTATCAGCAGGAGGAAATTCACCTTCTATCGTAGAAGCTCTAAAGGTAGCAAACTCGCTTGGCATGATTTCTATTTGTCTTTTAGGCAAAGGTGGCGGACAGGCCAAAGGAATGTGTACAATCCCTGTAGTCGTCCCTTCAGACATCACCTCCCATATTCAAGAAATCCATCTCACTCTGATTCATTTCTTTTGTGAATATTTTGAAAATTTGTCTCCATAAATTTTAACAATACGTTCAATGATGCTTGTCGTTGATTCATGTGGAGTCCGTGAAATTATGACCACCGTTCCGCCATTCTTCTCTACCGTAGACGTTTCGAGCATTTCTTCAATTTTAAAATTACCCGGTCCGATGTGGATATCAGGCTTCACTATCTCTAAAAAATTACGTGGGTCTGGTTCATTATAAATAGTGACGAAATCAACACAGGTAAGTGAGGCGACCATTTCTGCACGATCATTTTCTGAAATAATCGGACGGATATCTGATTTGTATTGCTTTATAGAAGAATCGGAATTCACTCCAACAATTAGAATGTCGCCCAACACCTTGCTTGCCTCTAGCATACGGACGTGACCGACATGTAGAAGGTCGAAGGCGCCATTTTTGGTGACAATTTTCTTGCCATGCTTCTTCAAATCAACAACGATAGCCTTAAGTTCTTTCGGTGATACAACCTTCTGTTTGAAATTCATGACAATAGTATACTATTTTTTATTTATATAAGTTTGAGGCCACACCGAGCTTGTCGGTGTGGCCTCCTGGGACTCTTACGTCTTGATGCTGTAGCCTGCCGCTCGAGCATCGTCGTAGAACATCTTGACGGTTTCGAGCGAATAGTCGTCGAGACTCCTCCCGACCAGCGACAACTTCTTCAAGATGTCGTTCGTCGCCGTGATGATGTGACAACCAACCGAATCGGCCTGAAAGACGTTGAGTAACTCTCGCAGACTCGCCCAAATAAGTTCTGCTTTTGGTCTCGCCTCCATGACACGAACTGCCTCATGCATTATTGGCATTGGGTCACGGCCAGTGTCAGCGATCCGGCCGGCGAAAACCGAGATTATGGCCGCCGTATCGGGTGCCAGACACTCAGTGATCATCCGCACCTGATCTGGAGTCATCACCGCGGTCACATTGAGTTTAACTCTGGCGAGTGAGAGACGCCTGATGAGCCGTCCTGAGAATGCACCTGCAGTATTCGTTACTGGGACCTTTACGTACACGTTCTGGCCCCAGCTCGCGATCTCGCGAGCCTGCTTTTCCATCTCGTCGAAATCGTCGGCAAACACCTCAAACGAGATAGGTCGATCACCGATGACACTCAATGCCTCCAGAGCAAATGCCTTGTAATCCACCACCCCCGCCTTGCGCATCAAGGTCGGGTTGGTGGTGAAGCCCTTGATCAAGGGATTGGCCGCCATTTCCTTGATACCAGCGATATCGGCGCCGTCCGCGAACAACTTGACTTTGAGCTCTTCTACAGTGATCACTTAGCCCTCCTCTGTCGTAAAGACCTGATTAAATCTTTCTTTCTGGGTGGCATAGTACCATGAATTGTGGTTGAAAGCGCAGCCCAGATATTGGCTATCTTGAGAGATTCTTCAGGTTGATTTCCGTATCCTAGACTGAAAGCTGCTAAGAAAGCATCCCCTGCACCACAGACATCCACAGCATTCACTTTAAACGGCCCAATTTGTATCAGTTCTTTTCCAAATAATGCCACGGCGCCTTTTTCCCCTAATTTTATAACTACATTTTTTAGATTAAGTTTTTTCTGTATTGCTTCAAGCGACTCTCTAGCGTTCTTCTCATTAAATTTCGGATATACAGACTTGGCCTCTTTCTGGTTTAGAAACATCGTATCTGCACCTTTGTACAAATGATGGTTCGATGGACGATGGAAAACTTGAACATCAACATATAATGGTTTCTTATGTTTATTACTTAGAGAAACAAGGTTTTTAATTAAATTTTTTGTAAGCATGCCATGCTGAGGATCCATGACTACTACTATATCCGCATGTTTTATCTCCTTCTTCACATGATTTAAAACCTTTTGCTCTAAATTTTTATTAAGATAATGATTATCTACCTGGTTGGCTTGAAGTAATTTCTTGCCACTGTTAAACCACCTTCTCTTAACTGTAGTTTTTCTAGTGGGATCTGTTAAGATAGTTTTCTTTAATTTTGGATGCGTCCAAGAGTCGTAATGCTTCGCATCTTCATCGTTACCTAAGACGGTAATGAAAGTTAGGATACCTCCAAGCTCTAAGATATGGCTAGCCACCAACCCATTGCCGCCAAAAAATATTGAAGATTTCCCCTCTTCTATTTCAGGCACAGGAGCGTCAAGAGAAAGACCGATGGTATTACCATAGGTGTAAATGTCTAAAATAGCATCGCCGATAAGGAGGATTTTCTTGTCTTTAAAAGACTTGATTATTCCCAATTGCATGGGCCTATGATACACTTTTAGCCTTGAAGTACAAATCCTTATTATTAGACGTAGACGGAACACTTGTCCCTGTTGGGCCGAATACTATGCCTTCCAAAAAGGTACTTGGGTCTCTGGAACAAGCAAAAAAGGTGGCTCATGTTTCGCTGGTTTCAGGACGTTGCCTAGAATGGCTGACTGAAATTTTTGAAGCTTTAGACTTAACAGATCCTTGTATTATTAATGGAGGCTCACAAATCATCAATCCGAAAACAAAAGAAATTCTTTGGCAGCGACCAATCGATGAGGAAAATGTTTCAGAAATTCTCAAAATAATTAAGAGGGACGAGATCCCCTTTGTAGTAAGCGACAACGGTACAGAGTATGAGAATCCGACTCAAACTGAATTCGATAATCCTTTAGCAATAAAATTATCTTACTTTGACTCCAAAGAAAAGTCCGACCGATGCTTAGAAACACTCTCTAGAATAGATGGCATTGCTGCACACAAGACTTTTTCTTGGGATAAAGATAGAAATTATAAGATGGATATATACATAACACACAGTGAAGCCACCAAATATTATGCTGCTCAAGAATTGGCTCGAATTTTAGGAATCGAAACTCACGAAATGATCGGGGTTGGCGATGCTCGAAATGATGCTCCTCTTCTTGAGGTCTGTGGATTAAAGGTGGCTATGGGCAATGCTGACGATAAACTGAAGAGGGTCGCCCACTACATCGCCCCTAGTGTGGAGGAGGACGGAGTTGCTCATGTGGTGGAGAAATTTATTCTTTCTTCAGATCCACTTCCTTAAGCACCTCCTCTACTACAGATATTACATCCTCGACACGCGTTGATTGTGCTATACGCTCCGCTTCTTTAGTATCGTGGTGACGTGGGTTCATGATGTTGAGAAGAGGTTCCGGCTTGCCGGGTGGAAAGACCATCTTGTGGATTTTCCCATGCGGCGGCCGAACCAATGGGGTAACTGGACCGAGGATGTTGACACTCGGGATATTCATAGCTTCAGCGATATATATCGGACCAGTATCGACACTGATGAAGGCATCGAGCTTCGATATGCGAGCCTTTAGATCGTCTATCGATATACATGTTGAATCGGTCATTTGGGATTTATCCTCGATAGCCAGTATCATCTCGGTAGATTCATAAATATTATTCTTTCCTCCAAAAACAATTATATGGGCGTCTCGCTTTTTTATAAGATGATTCGCCACTTGGGCGAATTTCTTCGGAACCCATTGCTTTTCCTTATTACCGGCTCCGGCTGATATGCCTACAAGGTATCTATAGGGACCAGATATCTTAGATATTAAATCTGTAGCTTTCTTTTCGGCCACTTCGGAAAAACCAAGATGTTTTGTCGTATCGGAGGATATGATACCGAGCGGCTCGAGAGCCTTCAATCTCTCGCGAGGAGCATATTTCTCTATATCATACGGAAAGGTCTTGATAAACTTCTGGATAATTTTATATGGCCGCGTCACGTCGTAAGCCATACCTCCCACGGCTGTTGGAGCTATTACCAACTTAATTCCTGCCAAATAAAATAGAGAGGCACATTCAAATGACGGTCCAGTCACTATAGCAACATCGGCATGACATTTTTCAATACTTGTGAGAACCCCCTTCTCTTCTAAATCAAGATACTCATCAACCAAACCGCTATCGGCTAAAAGCGGACGGTGCAGTTTAGAATTTCCCGCTACGATGATATGCACATGCGGCAAATACTTCCTGATGGCAACAAGTACCGGCGTACCACATACTACATCCCCCAACTTGCCTGACGGTACTACGATAACTTTTAAAATATTTTTTGGGATCTTACGAGCTGCACCATAAAAAATCGCTCTGATTATACATCGAAAGAGGAGAAAAATTCTGTTGAGTCTTTTTATAATCATTGAGAGTCCGATTTTATATCAATAAGGGCGGAGAGTCTAGACTCTCCGCCCTGTGCCGCTGTTAAGCAGTCTCCGGTTCGCCACTCTTCCATCGACGACCGATGTCCACTTCCAGACGCTTGCGCAAATACTCCTTTGGGTTGATACCTCTCCAACCCCATTGTTGTAGTTCTTGGATCCTTTCTGGAGAAACAGTAGTGTTTCGCATGACCGGTTTCCTCCAGTTGAAGGCATCTGTGTCGAAGTCCGGCTGGAGGTAACCGTCCCGCAGAGCCATCTCAAAGAGCTGGCTTCCAGGAAACGGAATGGGGATAAACAAAGAGCAGTAGGGTGCGCCAGCGAGAACCAGCTGCCGACCGAGTTCGATCGACGAGATGATTTCCTCCTCGGTTTCATCGGGGAAACCGACCATCATGTTGATGGGACAGGTGATTCCCAGCCGTGTCGCCACTCTCACCAACTCGAGGACGTCAAGTGTGGAGTGGTTGAGTTTACCAGTCGCGTACTTGTCGAGAATTCTCTGTGACGCCGACTCCACTGGGAAGACTATCTGATCGAACCCCGCCGAAGCAAGAAGTTCCAAATATTCCTCGTCGATGACGAACCGGCCACCCTCGCGCTTCAGGAAGTGCACGAGGTTGACGCCATTGACGTCCGCGATTTTGAGACCCATACCCCGAACTCGAGTGAAAATTTCACGTACACGGGCTTTCTTCGCGAGCAGGGAGTCATCCTCGAAATAGACCCTTGAGACTCCGAGCTCTTTGAGCCGCCGCACTTCTTCCATCACCCGATCGACAGATTTGAGACGAAGAGTTCCTATCCCGCCGCTTTCTTCTTCGAGCTCTCGCTCGATGGATATGTGGCAGAAGGAACACTGAAAAGGACAACCACGCGAAGTCATGAGTGACGCCAAGCGATCGTTATCTTTGAGGAAGCTTCGTCCTGCCGAGGCGACACCGACGTGGTCGTAATGTGGCCAAGGAAGCTTGTGCCACGCCGGGAACGACAGACCATCAAGATCCATGAGCACATCACCGGGACCCGGGGAACGCCTGACCATCCGACCATCCTTCATGGTGATAGTCCCAGAAACATCGAGACTCTTGCCTTTCTCCCATGCTCGCACAAGGTTGACGATGACGTTTTCACCCTCGGTGTTACAAGCAACGTCAACACCACCATTGAGAAACCGCTCTGGAAGACTACGAGCATTGACCCCACCAGCCATGACCAAGATGTCTTTTGAAACACTCTTGGCCGCTTTTGCAACCTCAAGCGCCATTCTGGTCTGGGGAGTGAAGTTGGAGTTAATGCCGACGATGTTGTAGCCACCACGAGCAATCACTTCGCTGAGCCGCTCCGTTGTCATACCGATACGGATGAGACCATTCGCTTGCATGACATGTCTGTTGAAAGTCTCTTCGAGACTGTCATCCAGCGTGCCTACCGATGCGTCCAGCACATCGACCTCGATACCCGCTCTTTCAAGCGCTCCAGCCAAATAGAGCAGTCCGAGCGACCCATCAGGTCGAGGAAACTCGTTCGGCATAAGCTGATTGGGCGGATAGATGAGAAGAACTTTTGGTTCCATCAGAGCATCCTTTCAGAAGAGACTAAGAACTTTTTCTTAGCGCATCTTAACCTGTATTTTTCAATTTATCAATGTCCTCTTTATAAACTCTGCAATAGCGATACCACGTTTCTCCCAGGTATATTTATCTTTAGTAAACCATGCCTGATCTGAGAGTTTTTTAGCAAGATCATTATCTTCGTAAATCTTTAAAATAGCTTTTGCCCACCCTTCTGGATTGTTTTGCTCAACGATGAGTGCATCGACGCCATCAGTCAGAACTTCGTCAATACACTCGGCTCGCCCTCCAATAATTGGCCGTCGACTGGCGAGCGCAGGAAACATTTTGGCCGGAGAATCGCCTATCAAATCCTTCTTTCTCTTAGGAATGAGGATAATATCGAAAGCTTGTAGGTATTTTGGAATCTTACTTCTCTCTTGCCAGGACACAATAATTACTCGATCTTGTACTTTCATATCCCCTGCAATCTTTCGTAGCCAATCGGCATTATCATTAAACTCTCCGACAATCACGAGAATAATATTTTCAGGAAGAAATTCCAGACTCTTTACGATATCATCTATTTCATAATAATCATTGTTAGGATTAGCCCCCACCACACCGGTGTAACCTACAAGATATGCCCCCAGCGGTAACCCAAGCTCTTGGCGAAACGCGTTCTTGTCGCGCGAGTGGTCAAACCAAGAATTTTCCGCTGCGCTGCACAGAGAAATGAGAATATTGTTGTTTAGCTTTTCATAATATCTCTTGAGACCAGAGCTGATAGCGATGATGCCGTTTGATTGTTTAATACCGAGCATGTTCAGCTTCTGTCGTAACCCACTTTGAAGCACCGAATGAATTTCAAAGAATAGCGACTTTCCCAAAATCCTTTTGGCAAACCAGGCCGCTGGAGCCAAGGATTCATCGCGGAAATAGACCGCATCGAATTCCCCCTTTTGCTTAGTCATAAAAGCTATCAGACTAAGGTTAGCTCGAAGGAACGCCAGAGTCTCTGTAGAATCTGTACCCGAAGTATCCGTGACCCCCAAACAAATAATATCGAACGGCTGATGAATTCCAGTCTTTTGGAAAAAGGTTTCCCTATCTCTCTCTTGATCGGTCGTAACTAGTGTCGCCTTGAATCCTTCCTGAGCATTGACCACCTCACAAGTCTTGGCAAAGTTGTAGACATTGGTCCTGCCGGCTTGGAGATTAACCCTAGAGATGAAAAGTATCTTGATCACATGTTTCTATCCTTACGTCTAACCTCTTCGAGATGGTAGAGAGGCAGGAGTGATTGATAAGACTCGACCTTCACTCCAATACTCTCGAAATAATGCGGGAAATATTTTTCATAATACGCTCGCCGAGTCTCAGAACTAATCTCCATTTTTGAAAGGAAATTCACAAGATCGAAACCAGCCAGTGTACACTCTCCAGCATAATCATAATCCACTAGATAGATGTCGTCCCTGAAGACGAGTACGTTGTCCGGCGTCATATCCCCGTGCTGAGAGATCACCGGCAGCTTGATACCGCCTTCGAGAGTCTTAAATTCCTTAGACTTCTGGGCCAAGTGCGACTGCCAGGCTATGTAGGCCTCCATCACTGGACCAGGATCTTCATTCCCACTGGAGAATCTCGCTCCTGGGCAAACTGATTCTACACAGAAGATTAGACTGCCGTCATCATAAAGGTAAAGTGGTTCAGCAAACATTGAAGCATGCTTGGTTCCAACTACTCCCTTAGCGAGCAATTTGAGATTGTCATAATTTTTTTTAATTATTCCTCCGGCCGAGTAGATACGGGTGGTTTTTACACACAAGGTTGGCTTCGATTCCCCTTCTTCAAAAACCAGGAGCAATACCTTACCCTTACCCAATTCCACTCCTGATGCAGGAGTGCTAATTTTTATAAAAGAAAGGGACGCATGGGAAGTTTTAAGCCAATCACTATGTCCTCGTATAAGTTGTGTTAAGAGAGATATCATTTTTTTACGATAATACCGAAACTAAAGAAAAAGTAACGATATATAAAAAGTGTCAATTTAGAGTGTGCCAGGAATCGAACTATTTTTCTTTTAACATTATAAGAAGGCATAAGATAACGAATCAGGTATGAGAGCGCATTCAAATTATTATAAGGAATCATTATGCGTGGCAAATTATATCCAGGATATGGAAGATAGAAATCAATATTTTCAAACCCTGATTCTCGAATCAACTTATCGTAACCGCGACGAGAATAGGTATAAGTATCATAAGGCCTACCCAGACGTAGTATTGAATAAGCATTGGCCAATAGCCTGGGCATATAGCTGGTGAAATATAAACCACTATGATCTCTACCTCGAAGATACGAGAGAGCAAAACGATTCTCAATACCAATGTAAAGATAGCCGCCCTTTTTCAATAGCTTTTTCGCAATACGTAAGCTCTCTATTTGCGCCTCGCGTGGATCGCGGAAACGCTCTGTAGCACCCACCCATTCTAAGAGACCATTCATCACAATGAGGTCAAAACTTTCCGAAGGAAAAGCGGCATCAAAGATATCTCCCACACAGACTTCAATATTTTTTAATCCTTCTTTCTGTGCGCGCAATTTCAAAAACTTCATGCGCAAGAAGGATTGATCGAGCGCAGTAACCTTCTTTGCTACTCTGGCCAAAGGGATGCTGATGCGCCCCATACCGGCCCCAGCGTCAAGCACTGAAAAATCTTTTGGCAAAGACAAGACAAATCTCCAATCAGCCCTATTTTCCTCAAAAGTCTGGTCGAATTTGTTTTTATAACGCACCTTGAATTCATCCCACCCATTCTCTTCTATGAACTTGATAGCTTTTTCAAGTTCCTCTCTAGGAGCTTTACCCCAATAACGATCTTCTGAAAAAAAGGGTATACCTTCAAGGGTTCTCTTGTAATCTTTATTGCCATCCATATTGCTGATACCGCCCATATTATCTTCTTATTCTTATAAAATCCAATATTATTAAAAAGGATATTTTTCATTTCATTTTTTCAATTCCATCACCAGACTAAACCCTCTCATAAAAAACAGGTTCTGAATTTTAGAAATAAGATTCGGTGAAATGTTCAAATTTCTAATCAGAAATCCCATGCCAAATATAGGACGAAAATCCTGATATACCCTGATGTCCGTAAAACCGGCATCATGCGCCAACATCTTAAGAGAGGCCATGGTCAATGGTCTTTTGTGCGTATAATCATCGTAAAATGCTCTAGTCAAAGCGTAGGGACAATTGGGCGTCAGGATTATCGCCTTTCCCCCACTTTTCAGTATGCGCCTGATTTCTTTTAAAAATTCCAAGGAATTATATAAATGCTCTATGATTTGCCGTGCCATCACTCCATTATATTTGTCAGCTTCTAGTTTGCTCATCTCACCTTTGTCGATATCAATTTTTACAACATTAAATCCACTTTCTCTGGCTTGTTTTAAAGCATCCTCATCGATATCAAGGCCTTCAATGATATCGGGGCGGACTGATATAAAATCTCCCACAGAACAGGCCACGTCTAAAATTGGCCCTTGGTTATTCTTAAACCATCTCTCAAACTGAAAATGGTGGTACCATTCATTTCTCTTTCCATACTTAAAAGATGAATAGTAGCTCATATTGAAGAAATCCATTATTCATAATCTTTTCAATTCTATCAAGAATCCCGTAGAAAGGATACTCGGTACTTCAATTCTTGTCTTGCAATTCTTGCAATTTATGGAAAAAACTATAAAATTGTCCTATGTTAAAAACACGCCAAGCGCCTCATGCTAAGGCTGAATTCAATAAAATCAAAAAGAGGGAGACTTGCCGTGTCTCGGGCGAGAAGACCATCCCTCTTTTCTCTCTAGGAAAACTCTACCTATCAGACTTTATTGAACGCCACGAAACCCCTAAATACATTCCCGTCGAGCTTGAAATGCGCTTGGCTCCAAAGTCTGAGCTAGTCCAGCTTGCCCACACCGTACCAGGTGACATTATGTATAGAAAATACTGGTACAAGTCTGGTACTAACGCCACCATGACTAACGAGCTGATGAACATAGCTAAAAGAGCTCAGGATCTGATGCATTTAAATCCCGGAGATGTTTTTCTAGATATCGGCTGCAATGATGGCACTCTGCTTTCTTTCGTTGAGAAACATATTGTAAGAATCGGCTTTGATCCCAATGATTTTAAAATTGAGTCTATTAAACAGGCTGATCTTATCATCAATAATTATTTTAATTATAAAGAATACCAGAAGACCATACATGGCCATAAAAAAGCTAGGGTAATTACAAGCATTGCAATGTTTTATGACCTTGAAGACCCGAATGCTTTCGTCAGTGATGTCAGAAAAACATTAGATAAAAATGGCTTATGGATTATGCAGATGAGCTACCTGCCGCTCATGTTAAAGCAGTTGGCTTTCGACAATATCTGCCATGAGCATTTGGAGTATTACAGCCTAGAGGCGCTTCAAATTCTCCTCAAAAGAAATGGTATGCAAGTAGTGGACTGTGAGCTAAATGACGTTAATGGCGGCAGCTTCCGCATCTATATCCGGCACAAAGATGCTGACCCATCAACATTTGCCACCGCGCCTCAAAGAGACGTTTCGAATATGCGAGTAGCATCAGTCTTGGAATACGAGAAAACCCTCAAGCTCAATGATAAAAAGATCTATCTCGAGTTCTGGAAGAACATCAATAAGCTTAAAGAAGAAACTGTCAGTTTTATTAAAAGAGAGAAGAAAAAAGGAAAAAAGATATGGGGTTACGGCGCTTCCACCAAGGGCAATACCCTGCTTCAATGGTTTGGCCTCGACAATACTTTAATAGACGGCATCGCGGAGCGCTCTCCCGCCAAGTTCGGCTTAAAGACCGCCGGCACCAATATTCCCATTTATTCAGAAGCAGAGATGCGCAAAGCTAAGCCTGATTACCTTTTAGTCCTTCCGTGGCATTTCATCGCTGAATTTAAAAAGCGCGAAGCTGATTTTCTTAAAAGAGGAGGGAGGCTGATTCTCCCCTGCCCAAAATTTGAAGTGATTGGGAAATAACTATTTCCAATGCTTGTAGGACTTCTCTTCAATCAAACCCGAACCAAGCATTAAATTTATCTCTTTCTTGATAGCGGCGCGCCTGTCATTGGCTAGATGGATACCGTAAGCGACTTCGATAAAATCCTTTCCAAAATTCTGTTTGTCTCCTAGTTCGCGAATCTTATCGCCCATATCCCAGATCTCTTCATTAGATTTTTTTAGCCTCAATTCAAGCCCGCCTAGTTTTTCAGCAAAAGAACTATCGTGGGGAAAATATTTACCTTTGGTTTCTGTCAGTATGCCAAGTTCACGTCGAACATTTTCAAGACGAGCCGGATCGCTTATACGCTCTTCCTTGATCTTTAAAACCGTTATCTTGTCTATGAGCTCTCCAGGAGCGGTGGGGGTCAAGATTAAATTTTCTTCTTTGTTCATTGGTTTAAAATTTTAGCATTTTTAAGGTCCTCCTCCACCATCATCCTCACTAATTCCTCAAAATTTGTTTTGGGTTTCCATCCTAATATCTGCCGGGCCTTGCTGCTGTCTCCAATGGCAGCAAAAGGGTCTACGGGTCGGTAGAAAGCTGGATTAACCCGGACCATAACTTTATTGCTCGAATCTGTCGCCACCTCGCTCTCTCCCGACCCTTTCCATGATAGATGTATATCTAGAGCCTGTGCAGCTGAATTCACAAAATCCCTAACTGTATGCGCAACTCCAGTAGAGATGACGTATTCATCAGGCTGACTAGCCTGAAGGATGAGCCACATGGCTTCCATGTAGTCTCCGGCGAATCCCCAGTCTCTTACTGTATCCAGATTACCCAATTCCAGCACGTCAGCCTGGCCTAATTTGATCTGAGTCAGCGTTCTCGTGATCTTCCTAGTCACGAACCTATCCCATCTTTTTGGAGATTCGTGGTTATAGAATATGGCAGAACAAGCAAAAGCATTCATTTCATTCCGGAATCTTCTCATTTCCAGATGAGCCTTGAGCTTGGCTTCTCCATATGGATTATTCGGGCCCAGAACGGCATTCTCGTTTTGTGGCGGAGGGTCGTTCCTGCTGAATATCTCACTTGATGAAGCCTGACAAAATCTGACTTTTGGATTAAGAAATAACGCCGCAGACAAAAGCTCAGTTACCGCGCTGGCATTCACGCGCATAGTCTCATCAGGATTCTTAATAGAAGTCCCGATGTCAGATATCCCGGCAAGATTATATATCTCATCAGGGTTTGCTGATTTTATACCCTCTTGGATCGATTGCGGGTCGTTGAAATCTCCTAATATCTGTTTTATGTCCTGCCAGGGCTTGTCTTCTTCAAAGAGTATGCGGAAGGGATTTTCAGTCTTAAGAATAAACCCCCAGACCTCGTAGCCTTTGCTGAAAAGCAATTTCGAAAGGTAAAAGCCGTCTTGTCCGGTAATTCCAGTGATGAGCGCTTTTCTTTTATTAGTCGTTGACATGTTCAGTAGAACCCACGATATGCTTGATATCAGATTCGACCATCATTTTGACTAACCCTTTGAAATCAGTCTTAGATTGCCATCCTAACTTCTCACGAGCTTTCGTACTGTCTCCTAAAAGATTATTGACCTCATTAGGCCTATAATGTTTTTCATTAAGCCTGATAATCATCTTCCCTGTCTCATCTTTTCCCACCTCATTTAAACCGCTTCCTTCCCACTTTATAGGCATACCGAGGTATTTGGCTACTTCTTCCACGAATTCCCGAACCGTGTGGTTCTCTCCGGTAGCAATAACATAATCATCAGGCTTGTCCTGTTGAAGCATCATCCACATAGCCTCTACGTAGTCCCCGGCAAAGCCCCAATCCCGCTTAGCATCTAAGTTGCCCATAGTGACAACATCCTGCTGCCCAAACTTGACCTTGGTCAGAGAATGGCTGACCTTGCGTGTCACGAAATGTTTACCCCGTCTTGGGGACTCATGATTAAAAAGTATGCCCGAGCAGATAAAAAATCCTTTATTTCTCCATGGCAACACGACTTCATTATGAGCCTTGAGCTTTGCCTCGCCATAAGGACTGACCGGCGCAAACTGACTCTTCTCACTCTGGGGAGGGTTGGTATTGCCGTACATTTCGCTAGTGGAAGCTTGATATATCCTTACCTTGGGATTTCTTTTGAACGCCTCGGCGGCAATTCTTTCTAGACCATTGAAATTGATATCGGCGGTTTCGTCCGGACAGGTAAATGAAATGCCGACATGAGATTGCGCCGCCAGGTTGTATATTTCATCCGGCCTAGCAATATCGAGAGCGTTGGTGATAGTCGGCAAATCTCGCATATTGCCATAGATCAGCTTTATCTTCCCATTTACATAAAGATCTTCAATGCGAGCAAACGGATCGGTACTGACACGCCTCATGAATCCGTAAACCTCGTATCCCTTATCACTAAGTAGCTCCGCCAAATATGAGCCATCTTGTCCGGTAATTCCAGTGATAAGCGCTCTTTTCATAATTGTCTTGAGGTTCTAATATATCACCTTATGTTTATGAATTGAATTATTAAAGCGTCCTTGCTTTTTATTTTTAGATATGTTATAATAAAAAAAGAAACAGTTCACCCACAAATTGGAGGCGATAATGGAGGCTCCCAAGCTTACGGTACTCAAAGAGGCCCTGAAGGAAATCATTGCCAATAGAGGATTCATTCCAGACCAGGAATCGTTCGAGCTCATGCACCAAATCGTGCCATGGCCGGCGGTAGAAGTGGGAGTTTTCAACTCTCGCGGAGAGCTCTTGCTTCACCACCGACACTTCACAGAGTGGCCAGGCGAATGGGCCAATATAGAAGGGTGGTACGTCCCCGGCGGCTACATGAAGATAGGCGGCGACCTCGAATACTGGTGCCGCCACCACATGGAGAAGGACGGCGTGCTCTCCCCCATCCGCTTCGTCGAAACGTGCGGCGTCATCAAGTGGAAGCCTGGCGAACACTCGTTCTCCAACCCCGTGTCCATCGCGTGCGCGTGCGTGCTGGAAGGTGATTTGAAATTGCGTGCCGGCGAAGAGAGCCACTTCAAGTTCACAGATGTCGTCGTGGAGAGCCCGATACCACATCACACAGAACTTCAGGAGATGCTCTTCCAAGGATGGGCCAGACGCCATACTCTTCTGGAACGGTAAAGAAATATAAAGTGACTAGGACGGGGCAACAGTTGCCCCGTCCTTTTTAGTATATTCACCAGAAACCTTTATCAAGCAATCTTTTCAACTAGGATATTCAAGGTCCTTAACACTTCTTCTACTGTCACCTTCTGAATCTGTTCTCGAGCTTTCTCTTCGCTATAGCCCATGATATGGCCACGCATTTCCGGCGCCTCATTATCCCTGTTTGGTGTCACGACCACGTTTAAAGGACCACGCGGAGGATGCTCGAATTCGTCTGTCGGACCAACCACCACCAAGGTGGGAACCTTAAAAGATTCTGCCATATAAATCGGTCCACTGTCATTTGCCATTAGTAACTTACATTTGGATATGAAATAGAATAATTCTTCTAAAGAGAGACTCGATGCATCTAAGATATTAATGGTTTTTAGCTTCAATTTGAAAAGTTCCACTTCTTCTTTATCACCCGGCCCGCCGATGACCGCGATCTTGAAACCATGCTCGACCAGAAAGTCCGCCACTTCGGCGAAGCGTTCGGCAGGCCAAAGTTTAGACTTGGTACCAGCTCCCGGAGAGATGACTGCTATTTTATCCTTTTCGATATCAGTGCCTTGCTTTAGAAATTGATCCCGCACTTTACTTCTCGTCTCAGTACTATAAAACAGATACTTAGAAGTGTTGGTAGAGAAAATATTAATCGGCTCAAGAATTCTCAAATATTCCTGCGAACAATACTGACCGACATAATAAGGCACTTGGATGCAAATATTTTTCACAAGACTATAAACCCTAGTGTGCGCTCCCGGAGCATTTTGGACATCAAAACAGGCTATCGCGTTGACCCCGGCGAGAAACATAGTGGCAATATCGGACGAACTATTAGCTAAGGTAAAGCCGTAATCCGCTCTTTCCATCTTAAGCAGATCTACTAGTTCCCAGGCACTCTCCGGGTTGACGATGTATCTATCAACGTCTTTGTTACCAGAAAGGGTTATGGCGTTCTTCTTACTACCCACGACGGTCAACCGGCAAGTGGGGTACTTTTCCTTAAGAGCACGGAAGACTGAGGTGGCAAAGATCATATCCCCAACATTTTTGGTCAACAACATGCCTACTATGCTCTCAGGTGGCAATTTAGGAATCCGATTAGCTCTACCTCTCAAAAGCGCTTTCATGAGAGCGCCCACCAGTATAAGCAAAGTGGTGATTCTTTTGTTCATTGATTCTTCCGAGATAAGAGAAGCAGTGCCACCCCGTCTCTGACTGAAAGTGGGTCATCAGCAGGCTCCAAGATTGGCCGCCACTGGTTGTCTTTCTTTCCGTAAAATCTCTGGTCAAGGATATTGAAATGCTCGCTGAGTTTCCTCTTAAGCTCATCGCGAGTATAAATACGAAACCACACGCTCGCTGTAAGCTCCCGCTGGTAAGGCATGCTCACCACCGCTCTGCCAGACGGCTTAAGAGATTTAGCTATTTTAGAGAAAGCTTGCTCATCGAGATGGTTGTCGCTGTCTTCCTTACCATCATATCGCTTGGTAAAACCGAAATGTTCAATGGCAGAGAGTGAATAAATAAAATCAAATTGATTTTGAAAATCGTATGATAAAAAATCGCCAGTTAGACTCATCAGATTGTTATGCGTAAAAGGATAATGCCTCAAATCAATTCCGGTGACCGAATGCCCCAAACTCGCAAGTTCCAGTGCAACACTTGATGCCGCATGCCCAATCTCTAAGATCTTGGCATCTAGCCTCAACGGTGTTATACCAAACCACTCATGTAACAGTGGCAGTTCGATAATTCTCTCTGATATCAATATTTCCTCTGGTTTAGGAGTGCCGCCATATCTCTGGAAGAGCCATCCTAATAAGGCTCGTAAATTAAAGCGCCTGACAACTACCTTAATAGGATATCCCAAAGGGTAGGGGTAGCTAACTTTGAAATTTTTGAATATAGAGAATTTCATCAAACAGCGTCATCTAGTTTTACGGCAAAGATAAAAGTATCGAAGAAACAATTGATTAAGGGAATCTTCGATAATATAGCATCTAATCTTACAATCTTTTTCGCTTTATCACTAGTAGAGACGGTACCCTGAACTAGCGGGTTAAAAGAGAGCATATTCAACTTCTTGAAAGCTACCACTCTTAGATCAGCATTCTTAATGTCCTTTTTTATACTGCCTTCAGTGACAAAAAACTGGAGCAACTCTTCTTTTTTATTTATTCTATTAAATAATTTTCTAAAATAATATTTGATAGGGAAAAGACTGAAGCTGAAAAAATTAGTAACTGTAAACACAAAAATAGTGTCTTTTTTCATGATGTTTTTGATGTTTTGCAAAGCCAAGGGTACATCGTCTATGTAGCGCAATACCTCCATGCTGATTATTTTATCGAAATAGTTTTTCGGCAGATTAAGTTCCAAAAGGTCATTTCTCATGAGAAAGGCATCTGACTGATTATTGTCGAGAGTAGGTTTAAAATCTTCAACTATTGAGACTTTTCTATCTTTAATCAAGGAGTCTCTAACCCTCTCAAGCATCTCGATAGATATATCGGTGCCATAAATTGGTCTGGTAACTTTTAGCAATTCCTTTAGCACTAGACCTGTGCCACAGCCAATTTCAACCACCTTATCGTGAGCCTTAATGGACGCCATCCCGAGCATCGAGTTGATGATTTTTAGGCGATAGTAATTTGCCGGCCTCTCAAGACCGACTTCGCTCAAATCCCATTTGTTCTTATATTCAACACTATGAATATCGTAATAATCTTTGGCATTATTCATTCACTTCTTTTATTATCTCTCTCATAGCAAGGGCCTTCATTTTACCCATTTTTTGAGATGATTCAATGTGAGCAAAAACAGGCTCCAAGAAAGATTTGAATTGAGAGACAGAATCGAATTCAAACAAGTGGCACCAAAAATTTACCAGCTGGTTTCGAGAAATGCCAATATCTATAAGCTCTATCAAGTCTTTTTGAGAAAGGGCTTGCGGCGATAACCAGAGACCTAGGGGGAATTGAGTAAGCCCAATATCATCTTTTTTGATGCTTTGATTTGTTCTCCCCCTATAAACCTTAAAGCCAGAATCTTTTAAGAACGGTAGATAGGCTGGATGATTATTGGGAAATACGAAAGTTGATAGCTCCGGATTAACTCTCTCAAGTATTTTGTGGGATTCCCTTATTTCAAACTCCGCGGCCTCTCTCGTCGTCTCACTATCTCCGAGGTCGACATGAGAGAAGCTGTGGCTAGCAATCTCATGAGAAACGCTGGAATTTTTTATCATCTTTATTAAATCGGTCGCATAATAATCTTTATTTAATGACTGGTTAGAAAGTGGGTCAATACTGTACCAATCATCTTTAATCCAAAAAGGCTGGAACTGCGGGGGCTTATCGTGCTCGGAACAGTCATCTAAAGCTAAATGGGCGACTATGGCGAAGGTGATTGGCAGCTTATATTGCTCGCTTAACTCCAGAAGCGCCGGGAGCATGGCTCGAGTCCGTCGTGACCTTGCCATAGATTCTTCAAGGCTAATGGCACCATCCCCGCGTCTGGCCCTGGACCAGCCTAACTCAAAGTCGATAGTTAAATTAAAGTAACTTTTTTGATAATGATGAGCACTTTCTGCCAAAAACTTTTGGTAAGAGAGATAATCTCTACTGTGAGATGACCCGCTCCTCAAAAACCGGTAGATTTTTCTCAATTTCAAATTCATATCATTATTTTCCTAGATAAATTTCGAGTTTACCCATAAGCGCCTTGAGACTGTGGTCTTCGACTCTAAAATTCTTAAGATCTGGGTTTCGTACTTCGAGTTTACATCCACAAGCTGCCGCCTCTACGATAGTCTTATCCATACTTCCGGCGGGTGTGAAGTTCGCATATGTTTCGTGCGATTGATACAGCCTTCTTGCTCCTTCTTGATCAACAGGACCAATGTACTTGATTTTAGGAGTTAGAGATTTCAAAACTAATTCTCCATATTCTTTATCCTCTGCCAATATCGGTCCGGCAATAGTAGCTTGGAAATCCTTGTTCTTAACCCAGTCAATAAATTCTAGTACCTTTTTAACTGGCGAGATACGTCCTAACAGAAGCACGGAATCTTTCTCGCGGACAATATTGGGGTCGGGTTTAAAGAATTCAGTATCTACACCGACAGGCATAATTTCAGTCTTTTTAAATTTTGCAGTATAAGAACTGGGCGAGGTACAGAAAACTTTGTGGGATAAGAGGACTGCTAAATTCGTCAAAATGTCACCTTTGGCATGATTACGCCAGAGAAAAATCTTTTTGCCCATCATACGCCACAGATCTCCGGCAAGCAAAACGTACTCCTGATTCATGTGTACGAAAACTGCATCATAATTTCCTCTTTCATTCCAAATATATTTATAAAATCGGAAAATATATACGAGCCTGTCCAAAGCTCGGCTTTGGACATTTTGTTTCTTGCCTAGTGACAGTACTTTTACATTTTCCGGTAGATCATATTTGCCTTTCTCAAGACAAATAACAGTAACAAATTCACACCACTTGGCGAACTCTTCTATCCAGCGGTGGAAAAAGCCTAAAATAGGGTCATTTTTATCAATTTTTTGGGTAATGATCAAAAGCTTCATGATGTGATTCGTTTAGCAGTATTTTCCCAATTATCCTTTATTTGGGCCATATAATCATCTTTAGAAAGAACTATGCTTTCTAATTTATGCTTGAGATTCGTTCGTAAAATTTCACGTTTATAATTATCTTCAATTAAATTCAAAATTCCACTAACAAATAGATCTGCATTTCCTGCTGGATAAATATAAGCATCTTCATCTGCGATAAATTCAAGAGCAATACCAACCGGTGTAGTGATAATAGGCAGACTAGATAAACCCGCTTCCACAAGCGCTAGACCATAACCTTCAAAAAGTGATGTTTGAATAAAAGCGTTAGCAGTTTTGTAATATGAACTTAGATCATTTTGCCAACCAACAAATTCAACTGCACCTTCGAGTTCAAGTTTCTTTACAAGCATTTTAAGTTTGTTTTCTTCTGGGCCAGACCCAACTATCACAAGCCCTATGTTTGAAAACTTCTCTCGCACACGTGCAAGCACCTCAATCATAAATTCTAGATTCTTCTCTGGTGCTAGACGCGAGACAGAAAGCATTATAAAACGCCAAGGGTAACGAGCGTGAAGATCAAAAGTGACATGACTATCTTCTATTTTTTTTCTATCGACATATATAGGTAGAACTTTAATATTTGCAGAAGAAAAACCAGAGATTTGAGATTTGAGATTTGAGCTAACCACTCGTAAGCTGTCAGCATTACGCAATATTCTCCTTACAAATAACTTACGTACAATATTTTGAAATCCTTTAAAATATGAGGAGAACGGGTTGGTGTGTAGTTGGACTTCAAGCGGAATTCTCCATTTCTTTTTTATCTTCATACCAGCCCAACCACATTCAAATGGATCTTGTGTGGTAATAATAGATTGTCCTCTCACAAATTTTTTATCAAATATAATTTTTCTACCGAGCCTGGCCGCGTCGACTGGCCGTAGTAAATTAACTAAAGAATTTGTCGGATAGACCCACACATTCTTATCGAGTTGAGTATCTTTTAAACCATGGACACGATCAGAAAGGAGTACTATGTGGAGCTCATCTACTAGGGTTCCGTATTCTTTAATACGCTCTGAGACAGCGCTTCCAAGAGCAAGGATGCTCCTATCACTTGAGATCATTAAGACTTTCATTTTATTGAGTTATAAACGTCTAAATATTCCCTGCCCATTTCTTCCCAAGTATGTAAAAAATTGAAATTTCTCACTTTTTGCCTCCATTTCTCATATTCCCCCTTATCTAGAAGCTTAGTTACTGCGTTTTTTATCTCTTCTTTATTTAAAGGGTCAACAAAAATACCAATATCTTTTATCCTGTCGAAAATACCAACCTCCTTGGTACATATAAATGGTTTATTAAAGCGAATTGCATCCAATATCATATTCGGACTAATATCACCCAAAGAAACCTGAATAATGGCATAGGAATCCTTCATTTTATTCATAAATTTATCAAATAGAAGATTGTCTAGAAAAAGATTCGGTGATTTAATTTCGTCAAACACAGCTTTGACCATATCCAAATTTTTCCAAACTAGATTTCTGGATGAAGCAATGAAGATATTGTCCTGCGGAGGAAAATCACCTTCTTTTGGCCCATAGTAATTTTCAATAATATTTGTTTGCCCAATATCTAATCCATAAGCTGAAATAAAAATATCTCTCTGCCAAGTAGTCGAGAAAATTACCTTCGAGGCATTTCTTAGAGTCCATCGAGTAAGTTTGAAAATTATTCTCTCTTTCGGGGAAAGATTATTTTCCTCTTGGATGTAAAAATTTCTGAGAAGAACCTTTTTCCCTGTTCGTTCTACATATTGTTCCCAAAGAAAATCCCCCCCTGTTCGTATAATCACTTTTTTACCAAATATTTTTCCAGCCAAGACACTTGGCAAACCAACAGAAAAGGTATCCAGAGTTAACACGAAATCACTCATCAAAATTGCAGGGATAATCTTTAGAAAAAAGAAAAGATGCCGAACTCCGGTAGGTAACCAGTCTTCCATGTGAAAGGTTTCTACTTTTACCGTATGTCCACTCTTGCCAAAAACCTCTTTAAAATTCTTAGCATATTGAGCTGGCCCCCCTATTTTGGGCGGATATATGCCTGTGGTAATAAGTATGCGCATCCCTATACCTTATCAAAAACTTTGGCTTTCATCTCCTTCGCAATCAAATCCCAATCGTACTGCTGCACGACCATCTCCTTAGCGTTTCTAATAATTTTTTCTGTCAATTCTGGATTATTTATGTATTCCATAACTTTTTCTGCAATACTTTTAGGATTATTTACTTCGCAGAAAAGTCCCGTTTCTCTATCTTTCAAGAAATCTACAATACCCCCAACAGGAGTTGCAACAACAGGCACCTCTGCCGCCATCGCTTCAATAAATGAAATTCCTTGTCCTTCAGAAAGAGAGGGTCGGACAAAAATGTCTGCATTGTGTAAATATGGTGGGAGTTTTTGATTATCGATAGGACCTAGAAACTCAATTCTGTTGTCTAACTTTAGGTTCTTAGTTTTAGCCTTTAAGTTCTTTTCCAATACGCCTGTACCAATAATTCTCAATTTCATATTCTCTGGCAAAAATTTTAATGCCTCTATCACATCTCCCACACTATTTTTCTCAACTAGGCGGGATGTAGTAATGAGAATTGTCTCGTTTGAATTTTTTGAAAATTGCGAATTAGAGGCGGAGAATTTCCCCACATCAACCCCATTCGGCACAAGAGTCATTGGTCCTCGGTAACCCAATCTTCTTCCGCGCTCTAGAAGATAGTTACTAAGACCCGTCAGATGAGCAGTTCTTTTAAGCGCCATTCGCCACGAGAGATCAAGGAGGCCGAACCATCGATACCTAAGCCATTGTTCGGAGTCGCCTTCTTGTAGAGTCAGAACGATTGGCACTTTCTTCTGAAACCAATTAGCGATATAGGCTGCCCCAGAGGCAAAACTTGCCATAATGCACCAGAAACAAGAATAGTTTCTGACTCGATTAAGTTGTATGGCCTTTACAGCACCCAGAAATGGTACTAGTAACTTATCAAGCAGTTCGAACCCAATACCTATTCGATACACCGTTACCTTCCCAACCCTTTCAATCTTGGGGAAATTTCTTCTGATACGAGCAGTGATCAGATCAAATTCGATTTCATCCCCGAGACGGTCAGTTATTTCTTTGACAGATATTTCCGCTCCTCCGATTAATGGTAAGTAAGCGGTGGAAAATATTAAGATTTTCTTAGGAGACATCGAGAATTTTTTTGAGTTCTTCGGAACTGGGTTCTTTGCGAGATGCTGGTTTCGGTTGAGCTGGCGGGAAATGAGCCTGTGTTTTCGGCTCACTACCAACTACTGCCTTAAGCGCATCTCTAAGATCAGAGACATGCTTGGCGTCTGGCTTGCGTTGATTGTTACTTTTCTCATTTAAATTTTCAAGAGAAACACTGGGAAGCAGCTTGGGTACTATTATTTTCTTCTCTCTTATATCTATCGGTTTTTTCTCTAGGGGTTTCTCTGTCGGAAACACGGGCACCGTTTTCGGTAAAGGGGGTTTCGAGACAAGCTGGCCGTCTTCGTGCCATTCGGCAATCATTTTCTCAACCGATATTCTCGAGTGCGCGAAGGTCCTGCGCGAGTGTTCTGTAACTTTCTCTACGTAAGAAATTTCTGGCTCCTTTATGGGTGACATGGTTGTTGCTGAAAAAGGCTGAGAACCGATGCCATCTATCATAAGTTTGAGATAAATCTGGAAAGAACCTAGATTGACCATGTCTTCCGCGATAAAGACGGGGGCAAACTCCTTTTCAAGAATATCTGCGTCATAAGCGCCAACACGGAAACAAATCGTGGTACCAACATTGCCGAAGACAGCATCCCGGACCTCTTCCTCCATCTGCTCGATATACTGATGCGCGAGAGTTAGGTTAAGTTTATATTTGCGTGCTTCAGAGAGAATGTCTGCGAAAGATTCATTGGCGAAAGATTGGAATTCATCGACATAAAGATAGAAATTGGGTAATTTGTTCAATTCCGCATTATTCTTATCCGCTCGGCTCATGGCGGCAAGGTAGATTTTGGTAATGAGCATCGAGCCTAAGAGATTAGCGTTATCTTCACCGACACGACCCTTAGAAAGATTGACAATAAGAATCTTTTTGTTATCCATGATGTCGCGCAAGTCGAAAGAAGACTTCTCTTGGCCGATGATATTTCTAACCAAAGGATTGGATGTGAACTGACCAATCTTGTTTTGGATCGCCGGGATGGCTTCAGCGGCAAACCGCTCCGTATATCCTGCATACTCCTTGGTCCAGTAAGTCTTGACCGAAGGATCTGTGATATTGGCGATAACTTTATTGCGATAGACTTTATCGACAAGCATTTTATTAACACCGAGCATAGTCGCGCCCGGATACTCGAGAAGAGCTAGAATTGTGTTTTGCAAGATGTATTGCATACGATCAGAGAAACTCTCTTCACCGAAGAGCTTCTTGAAAGCACTCATAAGACCACTAACTACCAGATGACGTTTGCTAGCCCCAATATCTTCCATAATGTTGAAAGAAACTGGGTAATCAAGATCGAATGGAGCAAAATAAAGCACGTCTTTGATACGTTCTTCGGGTACGTAACTAAGAAGTTTCTCGGCAGTACCACCGTGGGGGTCGATGTAGGCTAGGCCGTTCCCGTTCCGGATATCTTGAATAGCCATGTTTTCAAGGAGCGTGGACTTGCCCATACCTGTCTTGCCTATGACATAAACATGTTTAAGACGATCTTTGGACTTGATACCAAAAGGTACACGCTTGCCGCGCGAATCCGTCTCGGCAAAATATGTCACTTTGTCCTGGTCAGAATCGTTCATTTTGATTATTATACCCCACTTCGCTAAAGCTACGAGGGGCAAGCAATATAAAATAGAAAGGCCGGAGCGCGCATGCGCTTCGGCCTTGAACTACCTCGTGACGCCCAACTTTCTCCGCCAGGCTCTGATCTTGGCCGCTTGATCTTTCGATACCTTGTCGGCCAAATCTAAGGCTTGCTCTATGTAATCTTGTGCCCAGAGGAACTCAGTTTTGCCAGAGTGGTGTTCACGGTAGAAAGCTCCGATTCCGAAGAGCACTCGAACGAGTTGCTGCTCACGATCGTCCGATGGCTCATTCTTAATCAGGTGGACGAGATTTTCTGCCTGGCGAATCCTCCCTCGTGAACCCTCAAGGTTACCGAAACCGTACTCAATTTCTCCCAATCTAATGAGCATGAGTGCTCGTGTGTGCGACTTCATCGAGTTCGCTTCCGGATGATCTGAGCTGAGAGCGTAACCCAGCGCCAGCTCGGCATATCTCCTACGGTTCATCCATGCAGGAGATTTTGACCAAATAGTCGTAAGTACGTCTAGTTGGTCGGCTGTGACTGGATCCCCTTCCCCATAACTCTCCTCACCATCAATAGCGTAATCGGCAAAGCTTACCGCCTGAAGAAGATGCCAAAAAGCCAATGGAAGCTGCCACCAATGCTCACGATAGCGCTTTATCATCGAGTAGTGAACGCTGGCAAAAGCGATGTGCGCATCCATCGGGTCAATGAGCGAGGTGCGGTTGAAGTTCTTCCGTGCCTCTTTCATAATTGCGTGTGCTGAACCGCGCTGCCAAATCATTTCTGAAAGTGTAGCCATCGCAAACTCCTTGGAAAAGTTGGGTTATCTGTCTTTTATAATTATATCACACTATTTTTGTATTTGCAAATATTACGTAATCCCCCAATACCTTGGCACCACTTTGGTGGAGTAACATCAAAGCTATGTCATATACAACAAATGAGAAAATACCAGCAATTAGAAGGGAAGCCGCTAGGTTAGTAGAACGAGGTTGGAGTGC
>Ga0209542_10004375_pt1 | contig 29096 bp, 34 predicted proteins | sample RifCSPhighO2_01_FD_184028 | JGI IMG/M metagenome (GOLD analysis project Ga0209542, IMG submission 184028) | Soil microbial communities from Rifle, Colorado - Rifle CSP2_plank highO2_0.1 (SPAdes) (version 2) | ecosystem: Environmental > Terrestrial > Deep subsurface > Rock core/Sediment ...
GAGCGTCATTAGTCTGTCAAGCCCTGGTAAGGTTCCTCGTTTGTTGTCGAATTGAGCCACATGATCCACCGCTTGTGTGAATCCCCGTCTATTCCTTTGAGTTTTAACGTTGCCGTCGTACTTCCCAGGCGGAATACTTAACGCGTTAGCTTCGCCACCTGAAGGGTCGACACTTCAAATAGCCAGTATTCATCGTTTACAGCGTGGAATACAAGGGTATCTACAATTTGTTACTATTGTTCTTCACAACGGTTAGGACATTTCTGCCTAACTCTTTACATCACTGCAAAGATCGGACTATATCATCAATCTATTAGTAACTGGAATAAGGAGGGAGAAGGAAAATCCTCCTCCCATTTTTTAATGTAGTTTTACCCCGCTTTCTTTTTCAATCCATTTGCCGATGACCTTCTTTTCGGCATCTTCCAGGGCCCCGATCAGAACATGCTGAATTGGAATTTCATAACCCTTCAGTTTCCATTCTTGCACCTCGTCCTTTACATAGTTGAATTCGACTCCCTTTAAAACGATGTTTCCTTTGGCAATACTTTCGATAAAACCAATATAACAGAAGACCGAAGAAGAATGGGACCACTTAAGATAAATCTTGAGTAGTATTTTTTCATCCATGTATCGCTTCAACTGCTCGGCAAAATAATTAAAGGACAATGATTTTAACATTTTTCACCTCCTCTTTTTTCCTTATTTCAGTTACTAATAGAGTTGCCTGGCGTGTAGTCTCTACGGGGTGAAACACATAAATTTTATGCGCCCACTTCCCTCGGTATCATCCAACTTTTTAGGTTGGGTTTTCACCGATACAGCCAAGTTTTTTTCTCGCCTCTTCGGCGAGGGACTAGTGTTCGATAGTACCCGCTATCTCGCTCCTCTTGGAGTGAACTATAAAATTTTATAGTGAACTTTAATCCTTTTTTATGCCCACGCTTTCGTCCCTCAGCGTCAAGGTCGCCCCAGCTGAATGCCTTCGCTTTTGGTGTTCCGGTCGATATCAACGGATTTCACCCCTACACCGACCGTTCCATCAGCCCCTAGCGCCTTCTAGTTAGAAAGTATCTCTGGCGTCCTCGAGGTTAAGCCCTGAGTATTTGACCAAAGACTATTCTTACCGCCTACGGACCCTTTACGCCCAATAAATCCGGATAACGCTTGGAGTCTCTGTATTACCGCTGCTGCTGGCTATCTAACTTGATAGTTAAATGGACTATATCATCATCCTCTTGCGAGGAGCTTAGCGTGTTATGGATGTTTAAAAGCACCCATCCGTCTCAATAACGAGACAAGTCTCTGAGGGGTTAATTATAATGAGGTAATTTATATTGGAAACAATTTATAATAAATGGCGCGATCGTCTTTACGAATTGATCGCGACCACTCTTTCCGATATAAATTTGAGGATATCTTTTGCCTCGACAAAGTGGATATTGGACAGAAGATTTAATTCCGAAATTATTATCTAAAATTTTGGATAATAGTCGGCATTCTTCTAGCGTGAAAGCATTAGTCTTTAAACTGAAAGCACAATGACTTTTTGGTCTAAAATCTAAGCTCCCGTCATCCATATACCAAATCGCGAGACTAAGAGGTTTGGTTAAAATTTCTGAAATATTGCGAGGAACTATTTTTATTCCTTTCGGATAAAATAATTTCCTAAAACTAATTACATCAGAATTGGATTCAGTATTGAATTTCCACTGATGATTATCAGCCCTTTCTTTAGGTTTACCCGAACAAATCGTCCGTAGTTTTTCATAAAGCCAAAAAACATAATCTTTTTGACTTTTACAATGCTTTATTTCTAAGCGGCAGCCTCCATACTTATCTTGATAGATGTAGCCATCGCCTAAAAGTGTACCTAAAATAATCGCTTTTTGTTTTTCAGAAATCTTAGCCATTTTATCACTCTAATTATAACAACTTCCCTGCTGATTGTCTTTCGTCGCGTTCCTTTTGGAAACATTCAGCGGACAACGAAAGATGTCCCAGCATATAAGCTAAGTTTTCCTATTCTCCATTGCTGGAGAAGCTCTGCGCCAACCCTTAATGGGTTCACAGAGTTAGCAACTCCTTATTCCCCAGGTACAATCAGCCTTGCGGCTTTCTCCCTGGGAAAAGCTCTTTACATTCCGAAGAACTTCTTCGAGCACGCGGCGTCGCTGGTTCAGGCTTTCGCCCATTGACCAATATTCTCGACTGCAGCCACCCGTAGGTGTCTGGGCAGTGTCTCAGTCCCAATGTTGGGGGTCGCGCTCTCACGCCCCCTACCCGTCATAGCCTTGGTAGGCCATTACCCTACCAACTAGCTGATAAGCCGCGGACCTATCCCATTCCGCCCGCCAAAGGCGGGCTTTACTCTTGCGAGACCATCGGGAATTAGCCAATCTTTCGACTGGTTATGCCCGTGAAAGGGGTTAGTATCCACGTGTTATGAACCCGTTTGCCGGTTGCCCAGTCGGCTTGCGCCAACTGGACCCCCATGACTTGCATGCCTTATCCACGCCGCCAGCGTTCATCCTGAGCTAGGATCAAACTCTCAAAAAAACTATATATTACGAAGCAACTCTAAAAAACCGTAGTTAGTTAACTTACTTATTTTATTTTTAATGTTCTTCCCGCTGGAAACAAAAATCAGGAAAAGATCCTGATTATTTCAAGTCTTTCTTAAAGCGATAAATCCTTCAGCATTTACAAGGAGCACAACCACAACACGGGCAGAGCTTCTTGTTTTTGTTCTTTTTCTTGGCAACCATATATTTATCTTTTACATCGTTATTTTAGTCCATTCAAAAAACCCTGTCAAGCCCGTCAATAAAAAAAGAAGGAAGAGCAAGTAATGCTTTTAACATTACCTACTCTCCCTCTTTTATTATTTACTTCCCTATAAGTGCTTCGGGAAGGATAAAGTTTTGGCCGGGCGGCAGGATGATGACCTTGATATCGGGCGCTAACCTCTGCACTGCTTCATAGTTTATAATTTCCTTAGTCAGCGTCTTATTCACGGTCTCATTTCTTTTGGCCTGGGCGTTGCCTACGATCGTAATCGCTTGTCCTTCACCATCTGCCAGGGTTATGGCGGCACGCTTCTTGCCGTCGGCTCTAGTGGCGTCAGCATTGGCTTCGCCTTCGGCCTGGGTATTCAGTTGTTGGGCTACGATTTTCTTTTGGGCAAGTATGTTTTGCTCTGTGGTAATCTGGCGCTCAGCTACCTGTTGTTTTTCGATAGCCGCCATATACTCCGGGGAAAATTGGATGTCCGCGATGTAAATATCTTCGATAATGATGTGGTACCTGGCAAGACTTTCTGATAACGCCCTGACGGTTTCTGCTCGAATTACCGATCTTTTCGGTAAGATATCCACGATAGAGTATCGCGGCGAGACTTCTTTCAAGAAATCCTGCAGAGACTTATCCAGAATCTTATCAACGAAGTCTTTCGACGCGCCAATGTTCTGGAATATCCATGGTACATATTGCGGGTCAAACTTCCAGTTCACGGTGCCGGAAAGCTTAACCGATTGCATCTCTTTGGATGCGGCGTCAATGGACTTGAATTCGTGGGCCTGCACTCTGACGTCGACTGAAAAAATCTTTTCCACAAAGGGAATTTTGAAAGCCAGGCCTTCTGAAATCTGTCTGTCTGAAACCTGGCCACCGAAGATTATTCCCACACCCCTTGATCCGGGCGGAACCTCAGACGTCGATACCATAAGGAGAATCCCGCCGAAAAAAGCGCAGACTCCCATATAGATGAAGTCACGACGGATTTTCTGCCTTTCGCCTGCTTCCTTCTGATAGTATAAAATTACCGGGAGCACGATTCCCACGATACCGGCTAACAGCAACATAAGTCCTATGAACCCAAACATTGAAACCCTCCTTTTCCCTCCTTATTTTTTATATATTAATTTCTCTTACGAGAAAATTATTTTCAAAAAACTATGTTTCGATATTGTAATATAGCATACTCTTCCAAATCTGTCAAGGGCAATCCCGCGGAGACCGGGCCTCCGCTAATTTTTAATGAACGGATATTTGGGGTTTCCGAAATTCTATCAAATATGTTGGATTTCGGAAACCCAACAATCGGATAATCCAACAATCGGATATCCTAAAACAAAAAACCGCCTATAAAAAGTCGGCTTGTGAGCCGAGGAGAGGATTCGGACCCCCAACCTACTGTTTACAAAACAGTTGCTCTGCCATTGAGCTACCTCGGCATGTTGCCCTACTTATCGTCTTTGGCTTTTTTGAGAGTATCCCAATAACCGTCGTTGTTGGTTTGATTCTTCCTACAATTTTTTTGACGCAATTTCTCCAGCCAACTGCCTGTTTTGCTTTCGGTCTTGAGCGACAAAACGCGGAATTTGGAAAGCATTTTCTGCAGATACAATTCGTAAGAAAAGTTTTTGATGACCGGTATTTTTTTCATTCCGCATCTAATTCCATCCGTTAAAGAATTACAGAAGTTAAAGTTAAAGTTAAGGTTAAGGTCCTGCTCGGGCAGTTTGCATAAAGCCGGAATTTTCCGCCATAAAATCACCGCCATGCCGAGCAGGCTCAAGAATAAAATGACGATGGAAATTAACTCAAACACGGATATTTGGGCAGTCCGACTGCCCTTTTAATTTTAAGGGCAGTCGGACTGCGATTAATCATTAAAGCTGATATCTGATAAATCTCTTAACGATGATATTTTCTCCCGTCTTCGAAATCTGTTCTTGTACTAAGTCTTTGATGGTCTTTGATGGATCTTTGATCCAGGGCTGGGATAGCAGCGGAGTTTCAATATCCCCCATGCCGGCAATTTGCAAGCATAGCTCATGAGCTAAATTTTGGAAGTATTGGCCCTTGGCTACAAAATCAGTTTCGCAGTTTAATTCTAACAGGACCCCCACTTTTTTATTAGGGTGGATGTAAGAATCAATAATACCCTGGGCTGTAACCCTGTCTTTCTTTTGTTCGGCAAAATTCTGGCCCCATTTTCTTAAAATCTCTTTAGCCTGAGTCATGTCGCCATTGGCTTCTTTTAAGGCTTTTTCGCATTCAATAATTGAAACGCTGGTTTCGGCTCTTAATTTTTTGATTTGGTCTATCATGTTCTTATTTTTCCGTCTTTTCCGCCTTTACTTTCGGCTTAGTTGATTTTACCGTTTCTTTAACTTTTTCCAAAATATATTTGAGAGAAGAAACAGCGTCATCGCTGGCCGGAATCGGAAAATCGGTCAATGTCGGGTCAACGTTCGTATCGCAAATGCCGATGATTTTGACATTGGCTTGCTTTGCCTCCCTGATCGCCAGCTCATCTTCATTCACGTCAGTGATCAAAATAGCATCGGGAATCTTTTTCATTTCCTTGATCCCACCGAATTTTATCTCCATTTTTTGGATCTCGTCTTCAATGCCGGCTTTTTCTTTTTTGGTATATTTCTCTAGTTCGCCTGCGGCTTTTTTCCTCTCTAATTCCTTAAAGTAATCGATTCTTTTTAAAATCGCGCCGAAGTTTGTAAAAGTGCCTCCCAGCCAACGCTCGGAAACATAAGGCAAAGAACATTCTTCGGCGACACTTTTGATTAAAGCCTTTACTTCTATTTTCGTTCCAACCAAAAGCAACACCTTGTTTTCTGCGATAATACTTTGGATGAACTCTAAAGCCTCGGTTAGTTTTTCTTTGGTTTTTTCCAAATCAATGATGTGTATTCGGCTTCTCACTCCCGAAAGATACGGCTGCATTTTAGGATTGATCCTGGAAGTACTGTGTCCTAACTGGACGCCGGCTTTCATCATTTCTTCGGTATTGATATTGAATTTTTCTTTAGTCATATAACATCTGGTTTTAAGCATACCATGCTTTTGGAGAAACCGCAACATATGGAATATCTTGACGAATAAAAAATTTAAAGGTACGATAATTGCATGAAGAAAGATATCCACCCACAATATTATCCTTCAGCAAGAGTGCAGTGCGCTTGCGGCAATACTTTCACCACAGGCTCCACTAAAGAATATCTGGACGTGGAAATTTGCTCAAAGTGCCACCCTTTTTATACCGGCAAAGATAAGGTTCTCGATACGGTAGGCCAGGTTCAGAAGTTTAGAAAGAGACTGGCTAAAAAAGAAGGTCTAAGGAAGAAAAGGTAATTATGGTTGATTCCCGAGGAATAAAACTCGATGAGGCTATCATCGAAATTAGGGCTGGCGCCGGTGGCGAAGAAGCGGCTCTTTTTGTGGCTGACCTTTATCGCATGTATTCAAAATACGCCGTACTCCAAGGTTGGCGGCAGGATGTTTTAGATTCCAGGGCTTCGGAATTAGGCGGTTACAAAGAAATTGTTTTAGAGTTACAAGGCAATGGGGCTTTTTCGAAAATGCAGTACGAGGGCGGAGTTCACCGAGTGCAAAGGATTCCTAAAACCGAAAAACAGGGACGAGTCCACACCTCTACGGCTTCGGTGGCGGTTTTGCCCAAGCCCCAAGAGGCTCAAATTAAAATGAATCCGGTTGATATTAGGGTTGAAGTTTGTAAGGCAACTGGGCCGGGCGGACAAAACGTTAATAAAAGAATGACGGCCGTTAGAGTTATCCACTTGCCTACCGGCCTGACCGTGGAATGCCATACCGAAAGAAATCTTCAGCAAAACAAAGAAAGCGCCATCGGCCTTTTAGCTGCTAAAATTCTCGAAAAACAGGAAATGGAACAACTTGGCGCCTTAGACGAAAAAAGAAGGGCCCAGATCGGCTGGGCGAAACGCGCCGAAAAAGTCAGAACCTACAATTTTCCCCAAGATCGCCTCACCGATCACCGCGTCAAAAAAAGCTTCCATAATTTGGAAGGTATTATGGACGGTAAGCTGGACAAGCTCGTCGAAACTCTCAACCAATCTCTTTAATGGCAGAAAAATATAACAACCCAAAAATTTATGACCGGTTATGGAAATACGGGAGTGTCCAGAAGCCGACGATCTGGTCGTTATGGAAGATCTTAAAGGATTTTGAAGGCAAGCGGAACTTGGAGCTAGGAGCCGGGGATTGTCCCAGAATACCCGTCAAAGGCGGGTATTTTTTAGATTCAAGCCGGGAAGCGATAAAAAAGCTTGAGGCGATAGGCGGAATAGCTACCGTCGGAGACATTATCAATCTTCCTTTCGCAGATAATTTTTTTGATCTTGTCGCGGGTTTCGAGGTTCTAGAGCATATCGAAAACGATGAAAAAGCTTTTTCCGAAATCGCCAGAGTCTTAAAGCCGTCAGGATTTTTTATCTTTGCGGTACCTTTGGGCCAGAAATTTTTCAGCGAATTTGATTCAGCCGCCGGCCACAAGAGAAGATATGAAGTCGCCGGATTAAAAGAACTGCTTTCGAAAAACGGTTTTCAAATCTTAAAATATCGAGCCCCGAGCTTTTATATCAAAATATTTAATAAATTATACTCCCCTCTTATAGTCTGGTTCCTCCGCAATAGAGAAGTCAAAAACTCATTGGAAGGTTTCACTGTTCCTAAGATTTTTTTTAATTTGTTTTATCAGATTTTATCTTTTTTTGAAAGAACAGGCGCTCCGAAATGGAAAATTGGCACTAAAGGCTTGTTGGAATACAAAGAAAAGTGGGTGGTAATGTTTTGTCAAAAAGAGGATATTATTGCATCCCCTTAATATCCTGTTCGTATTGCTTAGCAATGGCCAATACTGAATTGCCGTAAAACTCTTCCCACTTGGACCAGCTGGATCCCGAAAAGTATCTCATCACGGCCTTAAATTCGTTGCTTTGCACTCCCAAGTCTTTCAAATATACGCCCGTAGCTAAAAAGGCGTTTTTGATATTCCAAGGATCAGGCGCTAAGCCGGTCATATTTTTAATTTTATCTTTATACATCAGCCAAGTTGAAGGAATGAATTGAGAAGGACCCATCGCTCCTCCGTAGCCCACCGGGGCTCCGGAGGAGTTCTTTAACGGGCAAGAAACTGGAGTATTGTAAACATCTCGACCTAATTCTTGGGTAATTTGCACAAACGGAGTGACGTCCCGGCTGGGGTTCATCACTTTCGTTTCTCGCGCCTTGGTTGTAGCCCTCACGCCTTCCCCGGTGCTTAAATTAGTCAAAAAACACTGGCCGACGTTCTTGCCGATATTTGATTCCTGGGTTAAAACAGCCAGCAAGAGAGCTGGTCTGACGCCGGTTTGCTCCGAAACAAATTTAGCGATATTGTACGCTTCTCCAAAGGTAGGGGCATCAGGCACGCCGATTAATTCAAAGATTCTAGAGCGGATAGTTTGAGCCTGTTTTTCTGCGCTATTCTTTTCAGCGAGCTGTTTTTGGTATTCGGCTTCGGTCAGCTTCAATAAAGAATCCTGTTCAGCTTTGGCCGAGGCGTTCTCCTGGCGTTGCAGGGTTTGGATGGCTACCTGTTTCTCCAAACCGCTCTTTTCTTCATCCAAAGACTGTTTTTGGTCTTCCAAATACGTTTTGAGCGCTTTGATATTAATTAAAAGTTCCTGATTTTTGGTATTTAAGGCCTCCAAGGCTACTAAGTTGTCGAAGAAATCAGAGATGCCTTCCGAGATCAATATTTCAATCAAAGGACGCTGATCTTCTTCATAAACTTCCTGTAAAATGGCGGCTAATTTCGTTTTACTGTCCTCGATTTTAAGGGCAGTTTTATCTATTGAAGCCTCGGTGTCTTTAATTTGCAAGCCTAAATCTTTGATGACAATATTGCTTTGGCTGATTTGAAGGTCTAATTTTTTGATTTTATTTTTAAGCGAGGTAATGGTGTTTTCCAGGGTCTTTTTTTCTTTGGCGGTGGCCGTGATGTTTTTATCGTAATTGGCGATTTGAGCTTCAAGCTGTTTTAATTCTTCTTCCAGAGCTTGCCGTTCTTCGCTCGGACTGGGATTGGCTAAAGCAAAAAGTCCCGGTGTAATTAAAACCGAGACTAATGCTGGCAATACGTAAATTTTTAACAATTTTCTCATTTCTTCTGTTGCGGAGCCGGCTTTGCTTCAGCCGGCGCTGTCGGCTCTTTAACTTCTTCCTCGCCCTTATCTTTCTTTTCTTTCTCAATTTTTTCCACCTCTTCCACCTTCTCCTCAATGGGTTTCTTTAATTCTTCTTCAACTTTTTCCGGTTGAGCGACCCGGGCGATAATTTCCTCGGGGCTTCTTAAGATTTTTACGCCTTCAGGTAATTGTAAATCTTTAATTAAAACCTTGTCTTCGAAAGTTTCCAAGCCATTAACGTTGATCTTGATCTCTTTAGGCAAATGCTGAGGCAAGGCCTTGACTTCAATTTCAGAAATGTTTTTCACCAGAGTGCCTCCCAGGTTCTTGACCGCCGGCGCTTCGCCTTCGATAATTAAAGGTATTTTTACCTGGATTTCCTCGGTTAAAATCGGCTGATAGAAATCGGCATGAGTCGGCTGGCCGGTCATGGGGTCGAATTTGACTTCGTGGATCAGGACTAAATTTTTCTCCCCGTCTGCCGGCAAGGCAGGTTTCTTCCCCTCGACTTCCAACGAGATCAGAGTGCTTTCTCCGGCCTCGCTTAAAATCTTTTCAAAATCCTTTAAAGCGACTTCCAAGCTTTCGTTTTTAATCTTGGGGCCGTATAAAACAACGGGTAAAACACCCTTTTCTCGAAGAGTTTTAATCTTTTTACCTTGAATTTTACGAATCTTTGCTGACAGGGTTAACATATTATTTTTCCACTTTTATACATTGAACAGGACAGGCTTCAACCGCCTCGCTGTTGCATTCGATGTTTTTAACTTCGAGCTCAAAATTATCGCCAGCGGGTTGAGAACCCAAAAGTTGAGCTTTGCCGTCGTCACCCAGTTTCCAGAACTTTGAGCAGACGGCTTCGCACGAGCCGCAGCCGATGCATTTCTGAATTTCCAAAACTATTTTAGCCATAGTATTTTAATCATACCCGAAATTTTTTTAAGGTCAAGGCTTAAAGATAGTTTGCTTTCGAGACCTTTACTTTCGGCCAGGGTTGGTTTTTACGTAGAATGCCTTCCTTAGCCCCTAGTTTTGTAATAGCAAAACTCGAATTAGCCATAGCTAGTTGAATAGCGTAGCTAAGGTCGTTTTTCTGAATTAAACCCGAGACAAATCCTGATCCGAAAGCATCGCCCGCTCCGGTGCCGTCAACCAATTTCATGCCCAATGATTCAGCTTGATAGAGATATCGGCCGTCAGAAACCACAACTCCTTCTCTGCCCTTCGTCATGATAGCTATGCCGGGAGTTAACTCGTCGATCTTTTTAAAGATTTCTGTCTCTTTTTGGTAGGGTATTTTAGTTAAAAGAGACGCTTCTTCTCGATTAAGGATTAAAACGTCGATTTTCTTTAAAATCTTTGGCAAAACCGCCTTCGGCATGGTCAATTGATTGTAGCCGGGGTTAAAAGCTACTTTTATTTTATTTTTTTGGGCAAAATCGATTAATTCTTCAGTGATGTCAGTTAATTTACCGGCAAATGGGGCAAGATACATCCATTTCGTATTTTTGATTTTAGCCCACGGGATATCTTTTTTTCCTAAAAGATCGGAGGCTCCCCGATAAACCAAAAGAGTGCGATCATTGCCCGGTTGCATCAAAAGAACGGCGATATTCGTGGGCATTTTTTCAGTTTTTTTAATTAAACTCGTATCAATGCCGTATTTTTTAAGCTCATCGGTAATTAATTTACCGAAATTATCATCGCCGACCATCCCGCAATAAGCGACCTTAAAACCCTGATTCGCAAAAGTCGCGGCAGTGTTCGTGCCTCCTCCGCCCGAGGTAAAAAAAATATCTTCCACTTCAATCTTCGATCCCAAAGGCAGGCAAATACCTTTGCCAGTGGTAAATTCCTTGCCGAAAACCGGTAAAAACTTTTCTGACTTCAAATAAATATCCTGTGTCGCCGAACCAAAAGTTATAATATCGAACATAGGTTTTTAAAATTATTTTATCACTCTTAAATCCAAAAATAATAAATAGTACCACGTACTAGTCTATGGTACTATTTGTTGGGCGTCTTGAAGGAGTGGATAATAACGCTTTTTTCTCTTGTAATTTATTGCCGTCGAGTTTTTCTGAAATTTCATCGATTATGTTAAACAAAAGGAATTGTAATGGATATTTTTGTTTTAATCTTTCAAAAGTGAAAGGCCGGCTGTTCTCTTTTTTGTTTTGGATTTTTAATCTTTTCTTCCGTTTTTCTAACAGCCTCTTAATGGCTATTTTATAACCATCCCCGCTCTTACTTAACGATTTCTGAACATTGGTAATTTTTCCCCTACCCACGCCCAATGTTTGGGCTATTTGTTCATAAGTATAATCTGCCGCCAAAAGAGCGGCCACCTCTATTCTCCGCATTAAAGTCGCAATCTCGTCGGCGGTTAACAAATCTTTAAAAAATAACCTGATTTCTTTTCTGTCTCTTAAACAATCGATTACGTCATAAAACTCTCCGATCATTTGGATTCTTTGTTCTTGCGGTAATTTATTTAAACTAAACTTCCCCATACATATTAATAGTACCATGAACTAGTCTGTGGTACTATTTACTGTCCCTAAGTTTAAGTTGTTTTTCTTTTTGGGCGATAAGCAATGTCGTTTTGATAACCGTGTCCGGATTTAAAGAAATTGACTCTATCCCCTGCTCGACTAAAAATTCGGCGAAATCCGGGAAATCGGAAGGCGCTTGACCGCAAATACCACAGTATTTTTTCTTTTGTTTGCAGATACTTATGACCCTAGCAATCATATGCTTGACAACTTCGTTTCTCTCATCGCCAATCTGGGCAATTTGAGCATTATCTCTATCAATTCCCAAAGCAAGCTGGGTTAAATCATTGGAGCCGATAGACATTCCGTCAAAAATTTGCAAAAACTTTTCAGCTAAAACAACGTTTGAGGGAATTTCGCACATCACAATGACCTTCAGGCCGTCTTTGCCTTTTTCTAGCCCGGCGCCAGCCATTATCGCTAGAACTTTCCTGCCTTCTTCAATAGTACGGCAAAACGGCACCATAGCCCAGATGTTTTTCAAACCGAACTCCTCCCGCGCTTTTTTAAGAGCCTGGCATTCTAAAATAAACGCTTTTTTATATTTGGGATCGTAATATCTTGAAGCTCCCCTCCAGCCGATCATGGGATTTGATTCTTTCGGTTCAAATTCTTGGCCACCCGGCAGGGTTGCATATTCATTAGTCTTAAAATCGGAAAATCTGACGATCGCGGGATTGGGCCAGAAAGCACAAGCTATCTGTCCGATGCCCCGCGCCAATTCGTCTACGAAAAACTGACTTTTGTTTTGTTTGATTAAAGCCAGCGGATGAGCGTTAATCTTGGAAGCGATAATAAATTCTTCTCTGGCCAGGCCCACCCCCTTGTTGGGCAAGAAGGAGTTCTTAAAGGCTATTTCCGGACTGCCGACATTCATCATGATTTTCGTTTTAGTTTCGGGAATGTTTTCGAGGTTGTATTTTTTAATCTTAAAAGGAATTGTCCCTAGATATACGCGTCCTGTGCCGCTGCTGCAGTCAACGGTGGCCATTTGCCCTGTCTTTAATACCTTGGCGGCCTTATCTGTGCCCACAATAGCCGGAATGCCCAATTCGCGGCTGACAATCGCCGCATGGCATACCCGGGAACCCTCGTCAGTTACGATAGCAGAAGCCAGCCTCATGATCGGCACCCAGTCCGGATCGGTCATTTTAGTAACCAGAATTTCTCCCTGCTGGAATTCGTTGATTTTAGCGACATTTTCGATGACCCTGATCTTCCCTTGGCCAATTTTGTTGCCTACGGCAATGCCGGTGATGATCGGCGTTTTAGTCGTTTTAAGCTCGTATTCTTCATATACTTTCTTGGTTTGAGTCTCGTAAACCGTTTCGGGCCTTGATTGAACGATAAACAGCTTTCCTGTTTGGCCGTCTTTGGCCCACTCAATATCTTGTTCCCGGCCGTAATGCTTCTCAATAATGCTCGCCCAGCGAGCCAGTTTTAAAACTTCCTCGTCGTTTAAGGAAAACTTCGATTGATCGGCTTTGCTCACAGCCGCCTCTTTTAATCCGCCGCCTTTGGAGAAAATATATTTTTTCTCCTTGCGGCCGAGGTTTTTCGCAATAATGGGCTTAAAGCCCTGCTCTAAAGTTGATTTAAAAACCGTGAACTGGTCCGGCGTGATTTTTCCCTTAACAATCATTTCGCCCACTCCGAAGATCGAGTTCACAACGATCACGTCTTTGAATCCCGATTCGGTATCAATGGTAAAGATAATGCCGGAGGAAGCCAGGTCTGAACGGATCATCTTTTGAACTCCAACCGACAGCCCGAGTTTTAATTGGGAAAAACCTTTTTCTTCCCTATAAGCTATGGCCCGATCGGTAAAAGTTGAGGCAATTGATTTTCTGACAGCTTCCAAAATATTTTGTTCGCCGGTAACATTTAAGTAAGTTTCAAATTGGCCGGCAAAAGATGCGGTGGCCGTATCTTCAGCTACGCCCGAGGTACGAACGGCCACAGTCGGGTTTTTACCGTATTTCTGGCCCAATAATTGATAGGCGCGCGAGATTTCTTCTTTAAGGTCGTCAGGCATCTTTCCTCGCATGATAAGAGCGCGCGAGGCCTTGCCGACTTTTTGCAGACTTTCAATTTTTTTAGGATTGAAATCCGCAAAAATTTCTTTGAGTTTACCGTCAATTTGATTAGCCTTCAGATATCGCCAATAGGCCGCGGTTGTCAACGCGAAGCCGTCAGGCACGTTTATGCCCTTTTGGGCTAATTGCGATATCATTTCGCCCAAAGAGGCGTTTTTACCGCCAACCAAAGGGACGTCTTTAGAACTGATTTCTTCAAATGGGAGAATGTATTTTTCAGATTTCATATTTTTTGACCTCTTCGGCAATGGCTAATTCTTCGTTGGGTCTGACCGTTAAAATTTTGACCTTATTAGGTTTATTTAAAATAGCTAAACCACCGCAAATCAGCTGTCTAATCTTTAAAGATCCTGCTCCGATCGCCCCGGTAAAAACCAGAGTGTCGCAACCGCCCAAAATGGCGTAATATGCTCCGATGTATTTTTGAATGCGGTAAATAAAAATTTTCAGGGCCAGAATAGCTTTCTTATCTTTCTCGTCAGCCTTCTTTAAAATTTCTTTCATGTCGGTAAGACCGCAAATTCCTTTTAAGCCCGATTCGTGATTTAAAATTGCTTCTGTTTTTTCCGGCGAAAGGGTTCGGGCAAGTTCTAAGACTATGCCCGGGTCCAGGTCACCGCACCTCGACATCATCGTCAAGCCCTCGAGAGGCGTAAAACCCATAGAGGTGTCGATTGCCTTACCGTTTTTAATGGCCGTGATCGAAGAGCCCCCGCCCAAATGGCAGCTGATAATTTTTTCTCCGCCAGCTCGTTCGCTTGCATGTTTATGGGAAATGCCATGAAAACCGAAGCGTTGAAACCCGTATTTTTTTCTAATTGATTCGGGCAAGGGATAAATTGAAGCCTCTTCGGGCAAGCCGCTGTAAAATCCGGTGTCAAAAACAGCCACCTGCTTTGTTCCAGGGAAAATTTTTGAAGCGACGCTGATGCCCAAAAGATTAAACGGATTATGCAAAGGAGCTAATTTATTATATCGGCGCAGTTCTTTTAAAATTAACGGTGTGACTTCCGTTGGATTCCTGAATTTTGGGCCGCCATGAACTACCCGATGTCCGACAACTTTAATCAGTCCGTTAAAGCTTTTTAATTCATTTAATGTTTTGATTAAAATTTGATCGTAATTGCGCTGGTTTTTAAAAATTACCACTTTTTCTCTTAAAACCTTAAAATCACTATTAAAAATTTTATATTTAATCGATTGGCTGCCGCAGTTAAGCGCCAGTATCATATGATTAGTTCGCCGAATGTTTTATCAGCAATACCAGCGGCATTGCCCTCGTCGGTATCCAGGTGCATGGTCAGTCGATAATTTTCGGCTTTCCTGACTAAAATATTATGAAAAGTTGTCATTCTTTGGCCGTTTACTTTCACCGATACGGTTTTTTGGCCGTTAATACCCAATTTTAAAGCTTCTCTAAAAGAAACGTGAAGATGACGCTGGGCAACGATCACCCCTTCTTTGAGTTCAACCCGGCCCTTAGGCCCCATGAGCAAAACGCCCGGCGTGCCCTTCAGATCGCCCGATTGCTTAATTACTGTGAGCAGGCCCATGCCATAAGCGTCGGTCAAGGAGATTTCTAATTGCGTTCGCGGCCTCAAAGGAATAATTACCCTTACCTGAGGAATTTCTTTATCTTGAAAGCGCACCGTAACGGTTTCTTGAGCGGCAAATTCGTCCGGCTGGGTTAACGCCTTTTTTTGAGTTAAGCAATATCCCTTGCCAAAAAGAACTTCCAAATCTCCTTGAGACAGATGAATGTGCCTGGCTGATATTTCAACGGGTATTTTCACGGGCATATTAATTGATTATATCCTAAAATAAAAAACGAGCCAAGCTCGTTTCCATAAAAAGTTCTTCGGTTATAGTTTTCGGCCCAGATATTCGGCGAATTCGGCCAGGCGGCACGCATACCCCCATTCGTTGTCGTACCAGGCCACTACTTTAACCAAATTATCATTGACCATGGTTAATGATAAATCGACAATAGCTGAAAATGAATTGCCAATGTAATCGGAAGAAACCAAAGGTTCTTCTTCGACAGCCAGAATTCCTTTTAATTTTTCGGACTGCGCTGCTTTTTTGAAAGCCGCGTTGACGCCTTCAATTGAGGTGTTTTTTTCAACCTCGCAAACCAAATCTAATACGGAAACTACGGGCGTGGGTACCCTTAAGGCAATGCCGTCGAGTTTCCCTTTAAGTTCCGGAATAACCTTGCCGATGGCTGAAGCGGCCCCGGTGCTCGTCGGGATGATATTTAAGGCGGCGGCTCTGGCCCGTCTTAAATCTTGATGAGGTAAATCCAGAATATGTTGATCATTGGTGTAAGAATGGGTTGTTGTCATGAAACCCTTAACTATCTTAAAATGGTCATTCAAGACCTTGGCCACGGGCGCCAGGCAATTGGTCGTGCAAGAAGCTAACGAAATAACGTTATCTTTTTTAGAGTCGTATTTTTCTTCATTAATCCCTAAAACAAAAGTTGGGATCTGTTCAGATTTCGACGAGGTCGAGATAATTACTTTTTTTGTCCCGGCTTGAAGGTGCTTTTTAGCTCCTTCGATTTCAGTAAATACGCCCGAACACTCCAAAACGACATCAACGCCTAGTTTTTTCCAGGGAAGATTTAAAGGATCTTCCTCTGATAATATTTTAATTTCTGGCCCGATACTTTTTGCGTAACGGCCGTATACCGAGTCGTATTTTAAAAGATGGTTGAGGGTTTTTTGATCGGTTAAATCGTTAATCGCCACCACTTGCAAATCGGGATGGTTGTCTAAAATGGCGCGAAAAGTTGGCCGACCGATTCTGCCAAAACCGTTGATGGCAATCTTGATCATAATTACTCTTTAATATTTAATAATTGGACGATTTTCTTTTTATCGAAACCAATGATAATCTGGCCGTCGATTTCAACGACCGGCACGCCCATTTGCTGGGATTTTGCAATCATTTCCTCCCGCGCTCGAGCGTCGGTGCCCACATTAAGATCTTCGAATTCAAAGCCGTGTTTCTTTAAAAATTCTTTTAAGGTGACGCAGTAGGGACAGCTGGGGGTGGAAAAAATGCGTATTTTAGACATAGTTTTTATTTAATTAAACAACCCGATGTTTCGGCTAATTGTTCTAATGTTTTGAAACCGGACTCCATTTTACCGCCAGGCAACTGCCAGGTGGGGAAAGATTCTATTTTTGCATCCTGGCATGTTTTAGTTAATCCGCCGGTTGCGGAGTCGATACATTCTATGTAGTTGATATATTGGAAAGAAGTGCCAAATAATTCTTTTTCTTTATCACACCAGCTGCAATTTTTGGAACCATAAAACTTCATGCTTTTTGCCGTCAGGCATTGGGCAAAAGAAGCCGTAGCGGCGGAAGTTTCTGCGGGAGTTTCAATGGCGGCCGCCTCGAGATTAATGCCCGTGGGAAATAAAAACTTGCCGTCTTTGGTGATGTAAGATTCGTACGGAATTTCGTTAATTTTCAAACTAATTTGATAAACCGATCCTTGAGAACTCACGTTTACTAAAGATGCGGTTACGCCTTGTTCGATGTTTTTATTAATAAAGGTCATCGCCTTGTCAGCTGCCGCTTGAGAAGAAAGCGTTCCGATCGGCCAATAATTAATAAAAACGTAGCCGCCGGCAATTAAAATTCCGGCAAGAACGATCGCTGCAGGTATTAAGTATTTATTAGTATTGATGTTCATATGTTTTAAGTTTATCATTAAACTCGTACTTCAACAACCCGGCATAAGGTATTTCAAGATTAATAATATCTCTGTCGCTTATTTTTTCGATATATTTAACAATAGCCCTTAAAGAATTATGACTGGCAACCACTAAAATATTCTTACCTTCTTTTAAATCAGATTCGATGTATTTTTTGAAAAACGGAGTTGTTCTTTGATAAACATCTTTCAGGCTTTCTCCTTCGGGCGGAGCCTCATTCCAGCTTCTGCGCCACAAATGAACCTGTTTAGAGCCAAACTGTTTTTTTGCTTCGTCTTTATTCAAACCTTGAAGCTTCCCGTAATTTCTTTCATCTAGAGCTTTATCAATCACGACCGGTAATTCTTCTTTATTCAATTCAGTTAAAATCAGAGAAACTGTTTGTTTATTCCTGGTCAAAGGCGAAGTGTAAACCTTATCGATTTTGAAATCAGCAAGGTTCTTTGCGGTTTCTGGAGCGCTTTCAATCCCCTCTTTGCTTAAGGGAATGTCGGTCCAGCCGGCGAAGCGATTCTCTTTGTTCCACTGGGATTTTAAATGCCTTAACAGTAATAATTTTGCCATTCTTGTTCGATCATTAAAACGCGATTATATTTGGCGACTCTTTCCCCTCTGTTGGGAGCTCCGGCCATCAAAAATCCTGTTCCCAGCCCAACCGCGAGGTCGGCCAGAAACGTGTCGCACGTTTCTCCCGATCGATGTTTAACAAAAACATCCCAATTGTGCTCTAGGGCAAGCTTGGCCGCTTTAACGGTTTCTGAAACCGTACCTGCTTGGTTAGGTTTTAAAATCAAAGCGTTGCAAGCGCCATTCTTTTGAGCTTCCTGGATTCTTTGGATATTGGTGGCCAGCAAGTCGTCACCGATAATATTGATTTTTTGGCCTAAATTTTGAGTAATACCCTTGAAGCCGACCCAGTCATCTTCGGCAAAAGGATCTTCTATGCCGGCAATGGGATATTTTTGGCAAAGTTTAGTGTAAAAAATAGTAAGATCTTTTTGGTCAAAACTTTCTCCCTCGAAATAATACCGGTCGTTTTTAAAAAAAGTGCCGGCCGCCATATCAATAATAATTTTGAGGTTTTTAGCGCCATTTTTTTTCGTTGCCTCCATAATCAAATCCAGAACATCTTCGGTTTCTTGAACAGGTGGCGTAAAACCGCCCTCTAAGCCGACGTTCGTGGACGCTTTACCTAATTTTTTATTTAAAATCTCCCTTAAGGCGTGATAGGTTTCCGTGCCGAGCCTTAGCTGTTCATGGAAAGAATCATCTTCAAGCGTTACCATAAATTCCTGGGCGTCCACGTTGCCTCGGCCGTGTACGCCGCCTTCGACGTATAAAAGACAGGGGAAAGGCAAAAGAGGCTTAGTTTTAGCGATTTCGGCAATCCATTGCCACAAAGGCACGCCTTCTGCTCCAGCTCCGGCCCTTAAAACGGCGATCGAGACTCCCAAAATAGCATTGGCCCCTAATTTAGATTTATCGGGCGTACCGTCCAATTTAATCATTAAATTATCGATTTCTTGCTGCTCTTGCGGATTTTTGCCGCAAAGGGCTGGGGCAATAATTTGATTGATGTTTTCTATAGCTTTTTGCACGCCCAAACCCAGATATCTATCGCCGCCGTCTCTTAATTCTTTGGCTTCATATTTGCCCGTAGAAGTTCCCGAGGGAACCGAGGCTATATAAATACCGGACTCGGTGGCTAATGCTACCTCGATAGTGGGATAACCCCTTGAATCTAAAATTTCTCTACCTTTAATTGATTTAATGTTGTGCCCGATCATTTTTTTGAAGATAAATAGAAGCGGAAATCGCGGCTTTGGCCCCTTCACCGCAAGCAATCACGACTTGCTTATAAGGCACGTCGTCAACATCGCCGGCTGAAAAAAGGCCGCGAGTGCGAGTTTGACTCGTCTTCGGATCAACCACGATCTCATCTTTTTCGTTGAAATCAACCAGGTCTTTGACAAAACTTGTCGCGGGTTGCGAACCTATTTCGACAAAAATTCCTTGAACCTCCAAAGTAACGAGTTTTTTTGATGTTTTTTCTTGATAAATAATCGACTCGACGAAAGTTTTACCCTGAATTTTTTGTATCACAGATCCGATGATAACGGTTATTTTGGCGATCTTTTTGACTTGATCCTGGATTGATTTTTCGGCCCTGATTTTTTCTCCCGACTCCAAGATGTATACTTTTTTAGCGTAATTACTTAAAGATAGCGCTGCTTCGAACCCCGCATTGCCTCCGCCGATAACAACCACGGTTTTGTCGGCAAACAAAGGGCCGTCGCAAGAAACGCAATAAGACACCCCTTTGCCGATGAATTCCTTTTCGCCTTCAACTTCCAAGGGCCTGGGGTCGGCGCCCGAAGCTACAATTACAGCTTTTGACTTGAACTCTTTGCGATCGGCCGTCATCAGTAAAAAAACATCTCCTGATTTCTTTACGTTTTTCACCGCATTGATTTCGATGTCTATTTCGTGGCTTCTTAAATGTTTTTCAAAAAGTTGGATAAGTTCTAATCCCGAAATTTCTTCAAAACCAGGATAATTTTCAATACTGACCGCTTTTTTCGCCATCTGGCCCCCGAAATCCTTGGTAATCAATAAAGTTTTCAGTTTCTGGCGCGCCGTATAAATGCCGGCCGTCATGCCTGCCGGCCCGCCGCCAATGATAATTAAGTCGTAAATAGTTTCCATATTTTTACTTCAAAAATTTAAAAGTGGAAAGCATCTTGTCGATTACCGCAGGCTTATTAACTTCGTTATCTAATCGGCACTTATTGTAAGCCATCTGCATTTCCTGACTCTCAATGGGCAAATAATTCATGCAATTAGGATACGACATAGTAAAAGATACTACAAAACATTCCTTATTTCTCGTGGTCGTATAACTATAGGTGGTGTAAGTCGTTCCGGCTGCCCCTTCGCTCGTTTTCTGCAAACAGAAAGGCAGGTTATTAATAGTCGTTCTTTCTACAGAACACTTGTTGACGAAATTAACGTAATCGCATGAGATTATTTTTGACTGCGGTTGCAAAGGTTGCGTTAGGAAAAACTCTGTCGGATACTTCATTGTAAAACCGTATTTATCATCCTCGTAAGTCTGCCAATCGGCGGTTTCGTCTATAGGACAGGCTGTGAATTCGCAATTGGGGCCAGTGCGTCCAACAGCGGATCCATCGGGACAAATTTTTGCCGCTTGAGTACAAGCAACTGATTTTGGCGTCCCCAACTGCTGCCAAGCAAAAAACCCTCCAATAATCAAAATCACTACAAAAATTAGGGTTATTATATTTAAAATCAAAAAGTTCTTAATTCTTTCTTTGGTCGGAACGAATTCTTTGATCCCTCCCTTTAGCGCTTCGTCAATAGCTTGGTGAGGATGAACTGGAAAAAAGATTACAGCCTTGGTTCGACTCCAAATTTGGAATTCCCTCATTCTTGTTTTTAGTCTTTTTGGTCCCATTAAACCAGCGGCAATCAACATCCACGAAATTCCTATTAACGCAAAGATTACGAGCCCTGTGTCGGAAAAAAAATAGGCCAAAATAAATCCAAAAACCAATAAAACCCAGAGACTTGATAATATTAAAATATAAAGAAGAAAATTAGATTTCATGCCCCTCCTTGATTATTTTAGCATAAGACCACGCGCCTACTTGTTGTTGTCTGGCTTTCTCCGCAGAAAATCAAAAAAGAGGTTATTTTAAAAATGCGGAGAATGCGCTTTTTGTAAACCAGATTAAACAACAAAAAACCAGTATAAACCATCAGAAGAAAGTACAGAAAATTTATATCCTTCAAAACAGCATCGAAGCTCTTTTGTCCAATTTGCAAGAGAGAAAAATAGCCTGCGGCTAATCCAAAAACCGTAACGCCTATGATAATAAAAAAGACCTTATTCACCATACGCTGGTCTTGTCGAGAGTTCAGGACGCTTTTAATGTTTTTCCATGCCATCTTTTTATTCCAAAAACTTAAAAGTAGAAAGCATTTGTGGAAAAATTTGCGGCTCATCGCAAGTAAAACCGCCGGCAGTATAACCAATAGTATAAATATCCCCATTATTTTTAATAAAAGTTACTTCTCCATATCTGTTTGTCCCACCGAATCGATACGTTAATTTAACCGATTCACTAGTGGCGGTGATGGCATTTTCTCTTGTTTCAATGATCCAATTATCATTGTCTATAAAACTATTAGCATAATCAACTAAATCCAACCCTTTTGAATCAGTTATGCTCAACTCGATTCTGCCGAAAGAAAAAGACCCTTCGCCATTTTCTGAAAATTTGCACTGATTGCTTTTCGGATATTTTATCTCAAACCCATACTTCTCGTTTCTATAAATCTGCCACGTAGCGGTTTCGTCTGCAGGACATGCCGCGAATTCGCAGTTGGGGCCGGTGCGACCGACAGCGGATCCATCAGGACATATTCTCGCCTCCTCGGTGCAACCAACTTGCTTCGGCGTCCCAAAATGCTGCCAAGCGAAAAATCCCCCAACGATAACTATAAAAGTTATTGCAATAATCGGGACTAAAATTTTGAGGTTTAGCATAGGTTTATTTTGACGCCTACTTGTTGTTGTCTGGCTTTCTCCGCAGAAAAGCCGGGATTTCCCATTTCTTTTCTTTTGCTTCCATTTCTTCCTCTACCTCCTCAACCGCTTTTCTTAAATCAAGCGCGTTTCTCCTGGTTAAGACTCTGTCCGGCTCTTCTTCGCTGGGCGCTTCTGTCAATACCGATGTTGATGCGGATTTTTTGTTTAAACTCGGTTTTTTGGTTTTCTTTTTGGGTCGAGCTTTAGGTTTGTGCTTTTTTTTCGGCTTTTCTCTCTGGGGCAGAGGCTGTGGTTTTTTCGCCTTAGGCGAACCGGCCTTAGGCCGGTCTTCTCTGCCGCAACCGACGGCTAACAGCGAAATCCTGATTTTATCTTTATAGTCATTGTCTTGAGATACGCCGAAAATGATTTTGGCGCGGCGATTGAAATCGGAAATCGTCTTTGAAACTTGCTCCACCTCCTTCATGCCGATGTTTTGGGAAGAGGTGATATTGAAAAGTATTTTCTCCGCTCCTTCAATATTGTATTCGTTTAGCGGACTTTTCAATAATTCCTTTAAAACTTCGTCGACGCGATTCGGCCCCTGGGATTCTGCGCTGTTTAAATAAGTCAGTTTGCCCCGGCCGTCTAAAATCGTTCTGACGTCGGCAAAATCGATATTGATGAGTCCCGGCAGATAAATCATTTCGACCAATCCTCGGAGATTTTCCGAAAGCCGCCTATTAATGGTCGAGAAAGCTTCTTTCAAAGGAGTTTTTTTATCAATAATTTTAAAAATGTTTTCGTTGGGAATAATCGAAACAGCGTTCAGGCTCTGTATTAATTTTTTAAGGCTGTTTTTAGCGAGGTACGATTTCTTGCCCCCCTCGAATTTAAACGGCAAAGTAAAGATGCCAAAAACCATGGCGCCCGCTTCCCGGCCAATCTTGGCAAATTCGGGAGCAGCCCCCGAACCTGTGCCGCCGCCCAAAGAACTTACCAAAAGACACAAATCAATGCCTCGAAAAAGCTTCGCGATTTTTGCTTTATCGTCCTTAGCCGCTTTTTGGCCGATTTTTGCGTTCATGCCGCAACCAAGCCCCCCCGTTGTTTCCTGGCCGAATTGCAAAATCTTGGTATATTTAGATGCTTCTTTTAGAGCTTTGGCATCGGTATTGGCCACCACAAAATCAACTCTTTTTAGGTTGCGCGCGATTTCCGAAACAATCGAACCCCCGCCTCCGCCAACCCCAATCACTCTGATTCTCGTCCGATGGACAAGCTCCTTTGATTCGGGTTTTTTCTCCGCTTTAACTTTCTTTTTTATTTTTGAAGATTTTTTCTTAGCCATGAATTTAATATCTTTTTCCATTCTAAGCCGCAAGCCAGCCGCCGTCAACCACCACCACAGAACCTGTCATATATGATGACTCGTCTGAAGCTAAAAACAGCACGGCGTTCGCCACTTCTTCGGGTTTACCCACTCGACGAAGGGGCACTCTGGCTAAAATTCCAGCCATTGCTGCTTTATCTTGTTTGACCGGATCAATCATCGGAGTATCAATAGCTCCCGGAGAAACGACATTGACCCGAATATTATAAGGGGCAAGCTCAATCGCCATGGCTTCGCTCATGCCTACAATACCGCCCTTTGAAGCGCAATAATGAGTAAGGTTGGGAAATCCAACGCCGACTTGTCCCATCGCCACCGAGGCGATGTTAACTATTGCCCCCGACCCTTGCCTTTGCATCTCTTTTGCCGCCGCCTGGGCGCAGAGAAAATATCCTTTTAAGTTGATATTAATGGTTTTATCCCACTCCGCTTCAGTCATCTGTAAAAAAGGAACGAATTGGGCGATGCCGGCATTGTTAATTAAAATATCCAACTTGCCCCATTTTTTCACAACAGTTTCAATCATTTTATCCACCTCTTCTTTTTTAGAAACATCGCACTTTATCGCCATTGCCTCTCCCCCGTTTTTCTCAATCTCTTTCACCACTTTTTCGCACTCCTCTGAAGAAATGTCAGCCACCATTACCCTAGCTCCGGCTTTCGCCAAAACCAAAGCATGAGCCCGGCCCATGCCCCTCCTGGCTCCGGTAACGATTGCTGTTTTATTTTTTAAATCAGCCATGGTTTTATAATTTAATTATTTTTTAAGCGCCTGATTATGCTTATCTTACCATAAAAAGAAAGAAGGACCACACTTGCCGAAGCAAATGGATCCCTTTCTTGTCAAAGACATCAGAGACGTCGATGACGCTTATATTTTACCGCACCCAGCACCCCTGTCAAGCTAGGCGTTTTCTCCGGCCAGATACCCGGTACTACAGCAAAGCTGCAGGTTAAACCCGCCGCTGGGACCGGTCACATCAATAATCTCTCCGGCAAAAAATAAATTATCGACGATTTTCGATTTCATGGTTTTGTCGTCGATTTCCCGCAAGGAGATGCCGCCGCTGGTGACAATTGCCGACTCAAAGCCCAAAAGCCCCCCAACCGTCATTTTGAGATTTTTTAAAAGCCTGACTAATCCGTGCCTTTCTTCTTTGGTAATATAGGTTGCTCTTTTAAAAGGATCGATGCCCGAAAACTTAATGATGACCGGAATCATTTTTTGGGGCAAAAGATCGTCTAAACAGTTTTGGAAAAGTTTATTGTGATATTTTTGAAGATCTCCTTGAAGCCTCTTGTCCAGCGTTTCAAAATCCAAGGCCGGTTTCAAATCAAGCGATATTTCGACAGCCCCGTTTTTTAAAAGCTCTCCGACTTTCTGGCTGACATCAAGGATAATCGGCCCCGACAAGCCAAAATGCGTAAATAAGCATTCGCCAAAAACGCCGGCCTGCTTTTTATTTTTTTGAAGAATAGTCGCTTCAACGTTTTTTAAACTTAAACCCTGGAGTTCTGTGACCCATTCCTCTTTTATTTTTAAGGGCACCAAAGCCGGCATTGGGTCTTCGACGCTATGATGCAGTTTTTGAGCCCACAGGTATCCGTCGCCGGTAGATCCCGTAGCCGGATAAGACTTGCCGCCGGTGCAGAGAATGTAATTTTTAGCGACGATTTCCCCGTCTTTTAAAATCAGCCTGTTGATATGATGTTTTTTTCTTTCAACGTTTGTAACTTCAGCGCCGTAAACGATTTTAACCTTGCCCTTCAGTAAATATTTAATAAAAACGTTCAGGACGTCTTGGGCATTATCGCTAACGGGGAAAACTCTTTTACCTCTTTCAACTTTGGTCTTTAAGCCCCATTTTAGGAAAAACTCGATGGCTTTTTGAGAGCCGAATAAATGGAAGGCGTGAAAAAGGAACTGGCCTTTTTTGCCGTAATTCTCCACTAACTTGCGTAAATCAAACTCAGCATTGGTGATGTTGCACCTGCCCTTGCCCGTGATCATCAATTTTCTTCCGGGCTTTTTGTTCTTTTCTAAAATCACGACTTTCTTGCCAAGTTCCGCCGCCCTACCCGCAGCCATCAGACCCGCCGGACCTGCGCCGATTACTGCCACGTCAAAAATTGTTTGATTATCTTTAAACATTGCCTTATCTTATCATAAACCGCCAAACAAAAAAGGGAGTCATCGACTCCCTTTTTCTTATTTTTGTTTTTGTTTAAATCAGGTTAAAACCATCGGGTATTTTGTAGTCCTTGCCCCAAATTAAGTAATATTCTCGAGCCTTTCCGTCCGTATTAGAATCACGGTAGCTAACAACGAATTCTAATGCTTTCAATTTACTAATGACCATCTTAGCCAATAAAGCTTCTTTGGCTGCGCCAGGGGTTACCTTCAAAGGTATTTGTGTCATTTGTGTCAGAGATCCACACTGACGAGCCGCTTCACCGACCGCTTTAAGAGCAAGCCTAACCTCCTTTTTACATCTTTTCTCGGCCCATTTTTCGTCATCGCTAATCAAACTAAAAAAACCTCCTTAACCTAATCTAAATTAATGTACCGCTGGTTATGATACCTGATTGAGGCAAAAAATCAAGCCTTATGCTTACTCGCTAAGCTTGCCGTCAAAATGTTCGTCAGACGCTTCGGCCTCTTCTTTAGTTTGATGGATCGTGCCGTCAGCGTGGTTGGGCGGAGAATAAATCGTATAAAGCTTCAAAGAATCGGCTTGAGAAGTGTTAATAATATTATGCTTGGTGCCGGCCGGAATAATCACGGCTGAACCGTCGCCGATATCTGACTCTACTCCATTAATCACTGCTTTGCCTTGGCCTTTTTCAAATCGGAAGAATTGATCCAGGGTATCATGCACCTCTTCCCCTATTTCTTCGCCCGGCAATAAACTCATTAAAACTATTTGACTGTGCTTGGCCGTATAAATTACTTTACGGAAATTATCGTTCTCTAATGTCGCTTTCTCGATATTTTGGACAAATCCTTTCATATGATTTAAATTAATGATTAACTGATTTTATTATAGCATACCTCTTGACAGATTTGTAAGAAGGAGTATAATGCAAGCAGATGAATAAGTCGAAGTATCTTAGATTAAGTATAGCGACTTAGGAATCATATAATAAAGGTCGCTATTTAATTTAAGCAAAACAATGGAATTCAAGAAATTTGACGACCGACCGGCGAGAGATTTTGCTCCCAGAGAAATGGTCAAAGGAAACTGGAAATGTTCCGATTGCGGAACAGACATTACCGAGCTTCCTTTCCAGCCTTCAGGGGACAGACCGATCTATTGCCGCGATTGTCATTCCAAGAGACGCACCCAAAGATTTGGACGCTAATCTTTAGAATGAGAAACACCGCCCTTACGGGCGGTGTTTTGTTTTAACAATATTAACCAAAGAGAAAGCGGCAAAGGCTCAAGGCCCTTGCCGCTTTTCTTGTTTCATTTCAAAGGTGCGGTATAGATCAATACTGGTTGCGTGGCAAGCTTCAAGGGTTGATCAGCCCAGAGATACAGCCCCGGCCATTCCACGTAAACATCGTCAGTAGTGAAGAAAAAAATGGCATCTTTATTGTCTCCGTAAGTACCATCCACGTCAGGGTAATCACCATTTACTCCATACACTGGTGACAAATAACTGAGCTTACTTTCTACACTACCCTTGACTGTGAAGAAGGACATTACCACGCCAGTTTCCGAAAGCAGGTAGATATAACTAATCTTGTTGGGATCGTTCCACCTATTGATTCTTCGGATAACAGCATCCCTGGTGTTAGAAAACGTCAGAGTAGGTATGGGCTGAGTCTTTTGCAACACAGCAATTCTCTCTTGGACCTTGTTCCGCTCCTGTTCCATAGGGGAACAACTGGTCAGAACCGCCACCGCCAGTATAATAACCGCTAAGACCGCAATAACCTTTTTCATCTTTTTTCCTCCTTCTAATAGTTTCCTACCACTCTGCCGTCCTGGGTCACCGTTAACGAAGCCGGCAGATTCCAGTCTTTGAAAATACTTCGGGTTTTGTTCTGGGCGTTGGCGTTGTACTGGTTCACTGTGGTGATGAGTTGGTTCCTCAGCCCTTGCTCCACCGCTCGCAACCTCGACAACTCCGTGCTGTTTTGATAGCTCTCCAGGTTGCCGGCATGGTCTTGCTTAAAGGTTTCAACTGCCGCTGAAGCCACTTTAATTTGGGCGGCATAACTGTCCGCCGATGCCTTCGTGTTGAAAAACCACTCGTAACTATAGAGAGCCCGGTCCGGATCAGTAACCTTCTCAATTGTCTGGAATGGGCGGAAAATCATATTGATTCCGAAGCCCACTACCCCAAGAACGATAATCGCCACGACCCCGATAAGAAACCATTTAACCACCTTGCCACTATTCATTTTTGCTGTTCCTCCTTTTCCTTTCTATTTTTTTGACGCTAATCAATCTTTCAAATATTCAATTCTCTAGATACCTCCTAATTTTAAATGAGCGCTTTAACTAAAATATACTAGCATTAAACATAAAGCTTGTCAAGTTAGAAAAACTCGCCCTTTCGGGCGAGTTTTCTAGGCGTTGTGTTTGATTTCGATGACGTCGCCGTCCTGTACGAGGTACTCTTTGCCTTCGGTGCGGATGAGGCCTTTTTCCCGGGCTTTAATAAACCCGCTAGCGTCCAAAAGCGTTTGCCAATTAATAACTTCGGCCTTGATAAAATGAGATTCAAAATCAGTATGGATGGCTCCCCCGGCTTGCGGAGCCAAAGATCCTTTCTTCAGCGTCCAAGCTCTTGTTTCGTCCGGACCCGTGGTTAAAAACGTGATCAGTCCCAAAATTTCATAAGCTTTCTTGATTAAAAGGCCCATTTCTGATTCTTCGGGCAAGCCCAAAGAAATTCTTTCTTCCCGGGTAAGATCGGTGGCTCCGAATTCGGTCAAAACGTCCACAATCAAAAACTGCCAATTATTCTTTTTAAATTCTTCGATGATGCTTTGAGGCACTTCTTCGTCGCGGCCGTTGAGCAAATAAAACCTGGGCTTCATCGTCAATAGTTGATACTGGGCGATGATTTTTTCTTCTTCCTCGCCGAAACTCTGCTCAATGAGGATTTTGCCCTGATCTAAAAATCCTTTGACTTTTTCGAGCGCTTGGTATTCTTTGACGGCTTCTTTTTTTCCGGCCCTGAAATCGCCCCCGAGAGCGTGCATTCTTTTTTCTACGGTTTCTGAATCTTTTAAAATCAGTTCCGTATCCAGAATTTCTTTTTCGGCGATAGGATTCACTTCCTGGCGGGTGTTAATAATGTCTTTCTCCAAAAAAGCGCGCAAAACGTAAATAATCGCATCGGTTTCCCTAATGTTGGCCAAAAACTTGTTGCCCAAGCCTTCTCCTTTGTTGGCGCCCTTCACCAGGCCGGCAATATCGTAAAACTCAATCGTGGTGTAAATCTTTTTTAACGACTGGGTGAGAGCAGCTAACTTGTCCACCCTTTCGTCGGGCACGGTAACCACGCCCACGTTGGGATCAATGGTGCAAAAAGGATAATTGGCGATATTTACCTGGATTTTGGTGATGGTTTGAAATAACGTGGATTTCCCCACGTTGGGCAAACCCACGATTCCGATTGATAATGGCATATGTTTTATTCTACTGTGTCCGTCCGAAGCTCGCAAGCGTTAGAATATAAAAAAGAAGCCCCGCACCAGAAGAAGTTTGAGGCTTCTTCTATTGTGCGAGGCTATTGCTCCA
>Ga0209542_10004376_pt1 | contig 29091 bp, 32 predicted proteins | sample RifCSPhighO2_01_FD_184028 | JGI IMG/M metagenome (GOLD analysis project Ga0209542, IMG submission 184028) | Soil microbial communities from Rifle, Colorado - Rifle CSP2_plank highO2_0.1 (SPAdes) (version 2) | ecosystem: Environmental > Terrestrial > Deep subsurface > Rock core/Sediment ...
CAAAACATACTTACTAAAATATGTACGCCAAAAGGTGGAGTGGTTGTCTAAATGATTGAGCAAATTTCTTAATCTTATTTCTACAATCTCATCAATTTTTTCTTGAGGCCAACGCTGAATTTCTTTTATGAGTTTCACTCTTGGCAAAAACCACTTGATGAAAACTTCATTGCCTAGTAAATTTTTTAAATTAATCGTTGCGGGCAATGAATCATATAAGTTTTCAATCAAAATCTCTTTTTCTTTTTTATTCATTTCAGAAATATTAATCGCCAAAGTATTAGTATATACTAAGCAATAATTCTTTATGCGTTTAATGTACTCAATATTGAAAGGATTTTCAAACAGGGACCTTCTGTATATTCAAAGACTTATAATAGAAATTTTAGCAAATAAACTTTCTCGTAACGAACGGTTTAGATTGTTTTGGGATAACAATGGTTATACACGTAACCTGCATATACCACTGATAAATCCGTCTAGGGGCGATCTGAATATTTATAAAAAATATTTAATAGGCGATGGAAATAATAAAAAGGTGCTTTTACTTGGTTCTACTCCACTACTGCGTGGTTTATTAAGTGAAGTGGGTATCAAAAATTATGTTATAGCTGATTTTTCATTTACCACGATTGAGAATAGTTTGAGAGCGCTTGATAAACTCGGCATTAATATCGACCCCGAAAATGAAACGTGGCTTAAGTCAAATTGGTTAGATATGCCTCTTGAACCGGAATCTTTTGACTGTATTGTAGGAGATATGGTTTTTACACAAATTGAACCAAAAAGACAACATTTTTTTACAGAAAAACTTGCATCACTCTTAAAACAAGAGGGGAGATTTATAGGAAGAATGCAGATATGTGATACAGATTTTGATAATAAAGACCCGAAACAAATTATTGAGGAAATTTTGACTTCTGAAACTTTTGAAAATACAGTGGAACAAAGATTAGCATTACTTTATAGATTAAGAAATAGATTAAGAGATAAAGAGACACAAACCACCTCTTCCAATAAAATTGTGGAGGAACTACTCCAATATAAAACTTATGAGGAAACAAAATTAGAATTCCTAAGGGCAATAATTAAAATGATTTCATCTCGTGTTGATTTAGAACTACCATTTATTTCCCAAACTAAGAATGAGGTTGAAAAAAACTTATTTAAGGAATTTTCATTAGAAACAAGCGAATGTGCTTCTGATTATTCAGCCGAATCTTTCCCAATTTATTTGTGCCGAAAAAAATCTTCTGTCTAATCTATTGTTATTTCTGAATTTCGGAAAGAGGAATGAAAAACGACGGTTTGTGACCATTTCTACTTGGAATAATATTTACACATTTAATTTCAATAATCATTTTCTCTCCATCAAGTAATTCAGTAATTGCCAGTCTAATTTTTATCTCATCTACATCAGTAACTTTTCGCCTTGGTACAATCAACAAGAGAAGTTTGTCTAGCCGATCTTGGATAAACTGAAATTGTTTTGCCAATCGGATCAACCCTGTGTCTACCAATAATGCCCTACTATGTAGAGTGATGCTTCTGATTTTTCGACCACTCGGTAAACAAAGATTATAACCTCGACGGCCACTGAATTTGACAATGGGAAGATTGCTACCACACGAACACTTATGTAAAAATAAACTTCCCATATCATTTAGCGAGTATCTAATCACGGGTGTAATAGTTGATACAGCTGACGTTATGACCAATTCTCCTTCCTCACCCTCCTGAACAGAATGACCATTTTCGTCGAGAACTTCAAGAAAAACAGCTTCAGAATTTACATGAAAAAAACCTTCTTTGTCGGCACAAGAAAAACCAATATTTCCTCCAACAGTACTAATATAACTCTCTACCAAGGGCGCGTTAAATACTTGCCTTATCAAATCACGTTCTACTGGTGAAATCGATTCGCTTGTAATTCGGACGGCAAAAAGTGGGAGTTTCACTTCGTCTTCAGAAACAAATAGAGCTAGCTTCGCAATAAGCGAACCGTATCCAAAAAGAAAAGCCGGGGCAGCATCGCGAATCTTTCTATATATGTTTTCACGTATTTCTTTTTCATATAAATCAGATGGTCGTAACAATGCAAAAGTATTATCAAAAAAATCTTTTTCGAATAGATATCGAAAGCCCGGTAACCCCAACATGACATACGATTTCCTGGAAAGCATTTGTCGTAAAGTCTGTTTCTGAAACGGTAAATGACGAAAATGAAAAGGGAAATTAATTAACTTCTCTCTTTCACTAAAAAGCATTGCGAAAGGTACCCCGGTCGTCCCACTGGAAAATATAGAAAAAGTAGGTAGCTCGTCGGGAAGAGGAGAAATATAAATTTTATTACCAAAATCAGCGAGTTTATCTCTCCTTAAGACCGGTAAATGTTTAAGATCACTTAAATTCAACAGGTTCTCAAAATTGACGCCATTTTTTATGAGATAATCTGCCCAAAACGAAGATCTTTTGTTAACGCGGCTCAATAGATTTTTTAATCTTTGTATTTGAATATATTCAATTTCTTCTTTTGGCCAAAAATTTGACTCCTTTAGAATATCCAGATACCTTTCTGCAGCAGTGATAAACTCCATATTCCCAAATAGTGTTGCGCGCCGTATATTCATAGGAAAAAACTTTTCTGGAGAAATAAGAAATTCTAATTTTTCTTGATTATTCATCTGAGCGGTATTAATGCCTCTTTACCAATATCGGTTCGAAATTGCATGCCGTCAAATTTTATTTTTTTTAATGCTTTGTAGGTTTTTATTATTGCTGAATTTAGTTCATTTCCAAGTGCGCTTACTCCCAATGCTCGCCCCATCTTGTCCACGACTGTGTCATTGCCGTTAATTTTTGTTCCAGCTTGAAATATAACTACATCCGAATTGTCGCCAAAGGTTGCCAAACCATTGATTTTAATACCCTTTTTATATTTCCGCGGATAGTTTTCGGCAGCCGCCATTACACAGCAGGTAAATTTATTAGACCATTCAATGGAAAAATTCTTCAGATCTTTATTTACGCAAGCAAGAAGTATTTCCGCTAGATCGGTTTTTAAAATTCGCATATATGATTGAGTTTCAGGATTACCAAATCTTGCATTTAATTCCAAGACCACAGGTCCTCTTGAGGTTATCATAACACCAGGAAATAGAATACCCGTAAAAGGTCTCCCAATCTTTTTTAATCCGCGAAGAGTTGGTAGTACAATTTTTTCCTTAATTTCATTCATTATTTCGGATGTCACCCACGGAACCGGCGCAATACTCCCCATGCCTCCAGTATTAGGACCTCTATCACCATCTAAAAGTCGCTTGTGGTCTTGAGAGGCTGGAAAAAGTATCGCATCATCACCATCGCAAAAAGCGTGTATAGAAATTTCTCGCCCTTCCAAAAATTTTTCAATAACCACGGTTTTACCAGCATCACCGAATATTTTTTTTATCATTAAATTGTGTAGAGCTAATTCAGCCTCTCCAAGATCTTTCGCGATAATCGTACCAAGCCCGAACGCTAAGCCATCTGCTTTTATCACAAGTGGAAAACTCTGATTTTTCAGATAATGTTTTACCTGTTCAACATCATTAAAAATTTCAAAAGGAGCTGTTGGAATTCCAGCTCTGTGCATGAATTTTTTTGCAAACGATTTTGACCATTCAATTTGGGCTGCTTCTTTTGTAGGTCCGAAGACAGGCACTCCAATTTTTAATAATTCATCAGTCAATCCTTTTTCCAAATAGCGCGCTGAACCTATTACAACCAGATCAACCTTATTTACTTTCAGCCATTCAATAATTTCAGTAGTTTTTGATATCGGAATATTCTCTCCCAAACTAGCAGTGCCAGCATTTCCGGGTGCAATATAGATTTTGCTTACTTTCGTGGATTGATGTAGTTTCCACGCAAGCGCATGTTCACTACCCTTACAACCTACAATTAAAACTTTCATCTTTACTATTATACAAGCACATTAACATTAATTTATTTCTTTGTCAGACAATAAATCTCATTGGCATAAGTGGGAAGAAAGAATTTTTTAGTAACCGCATTATATGCTAGTTTGTTTGTAATTCTTTCCGCCACTTGAAAAAAGCTGGTTAATTTGCCATTTGCTGGATCAATTTCATAAAGACGCCCATCGTTTGCTCCGACGTAGAGCCGGCCATCAATAATAACTGGCGTAGAAAATATTCGCGCGCCGGCATTAAATGTCCAGCCCAATTTTTGAGTATCAAGATTAAGACAATATATTAATTTATCAAGTGAGGTAAAGATAACTTTGTCGCCATAAACTAGCGGTGTAGAATACACACCGGCCTGCATTTTATATGTGATTATCGGTTGTCCGGATTTCAAATCAAGACCGTATAAATTACCATCAAACGAACCGAAGAGAAGCAAATTTCTTTTTTCGTCAAACACCAAAGACGCCTTGATTTCACCACCGGTTTTGTAACTCCAAAGCAGTTCACCATTTTTTGCTTTAAAAAGATACACCGTTGAATCATTACCGCCAATGGCGACCAGACCCCTTGATTGTGAATATGCCGGCGAACAATGCACGTATTCGGACATTGTGTATTGCCACTTTTTTTCGCCACTATCAAGATCAAGCGCTACAATCCCCCCTCGTTTATTCCATAACCCAAATTCAAGGCCGATAAAAAGCAAGTTAAGATCCGGCGCTGTAACAGGAGAAGAACCTACCCAGTCCGCCTCCATAAAGATCCATTTCGGCTTCCCGGTTGCGGTATCTAGAGCATAAACGTTACCATCGTAAGAACCGAAATAGACACAATTTTGTCCAAGTGCCGGAGAAGAAAAGATACTTTTACCCTGTGCATGCCAACCAACTTTATATTTCCAAGCCACTGATCCATCGCTTTGGTTAAGAGCCCAGAAGTAGCCATTATCACTGCCAAAATAAATTTTTTCGTTATCTAACGTGGGTGCCGATTTGGACACCACGTAAAAATAATTCGGATTTTCGCCCTTAAAATACCAGACGACATCAAAATTATTAGCGGGTAACTTTTTTTCTTCCTTTTTCAACAGAGGCATATCAAAATCAAGCAGGGACAGTAGCGAAATCAGTTCTATATGTTTCTCATTACCAAAAGTATAATCATTTAAATCTCGGAAGTTCATTAAAACAAAAACATGCGACACCTTTTTGTTCAATTGCTCCAAAACCTCAAGTTGCCTGACAAAAGTACCACCGCTATTTATCAAATCATCAGCCAATATGATTTTTTCACTATTGAGCGCGCCTTCTACAATTTTCTGAAGTCCATCTTTTTTCCTTGACTTTCTTAGATAAAAACCGTTGACCGGCACACCCAGCTCCCAACCTTTCATAACAATTGCCGAAATTAACGGAATAGCAGCCGTTTCTTGTCCCCCAACCTGGAATGGGTACTGGTCCTTGAAACGTTTCCAAAAAATTTCTGCAATGAGATTCAGACACTCCGGTTTTAGCAATATTCTTCTAAAATCAAAGAGCCACTTGCTATCACTACCGTGGGGAGAAACTATTTTTTGATCTTGCGCCGTAACTAAAACATCACGTTTTATAATTTCCCTCAATTTCTGACTGTCAGCATCGAAAGAGGCCATAAATTCTGTTTAAGAGTAACATTAACAGCGTTACTTTACCCGAATACCTTAGCATGACATATTATTCTAAGGTAAAATCGATCAAACACATGAAAACCATCATCTCCTGGAATGTTAACGGACTCGTAGGTTGCTTTACAGTTGATTGAATTTATCGAAAGTAATTCCTAATTCCTTTAAAATAAGTTTCAGCAGGACTATGCCAATTTCTCCTTTGTGCGGGTTGGGGACGAAAATGCGATGCCCACCCTTTTCCATATACTCGTGTTTGCCACCAGAAAAAGGACCCTCGAAACCCAACAGGCGAAGTTTCTCTATGAGAAGGCGCCGTTTAATCGGCTTAAGCATGGACAGCACTCATGCTGAAACCGCTTATCTTCTTTTTATCTTGAATCGCGAGAAGTAAGTTTTCCTCAAGTATTTCTGATAATTCTTGTCGAACTTCCTCCACACTCTTCCCTTGAGCATAAACGCCACGCACGCCAGTGATAGAACCAATCCACATCTTAACGCTATCGTCATATTCATAGTTGGCTCGCTCAAGCATTTTCTCTATGTATTTTTGAACGCTAGTTTTCATAGTCGCATTTTAGCATTATTGATTTAAGAATCAACCACCATCATCATCCACCATCGATAATACTGGCGGACGAGAAGAAGGGTCAGAGTACTCATCGAAACATGAGTTTATATATGAAATAAAATGTTGAACTCCTTAAAAACATTGATAACTTTTTCCTATTCATCCATACTAAACATATGAAAACCATCATCTCCTGGAATGTTAACGGACTTAGAGCGGTGCATCGTAAGGGAAACATTGAACAGGTGTTACATATGAAACCTGATATTCTCTGTATGCAGGAGACTAAATCACTACCAGACCAGCTTCCTGCGGAATTAAGCACCCCAAATGGTTACCACGCCCATTTTCACTTCCCTACTCAAAAGAAGGGCTACAGTGGTGTAGCAATATATTCCAAAGATAAACCTTTAAAAGTTTCACGTGATATGGGAATTAGGCAATTTGACCAAGAAGGGCGGCTAATTATGGCTGAATATAAGGACCTCGCCGATGACGGGGCAGGTTTTACGTTAATTAATTGTTATTTTCCCAATGGTGGAGGACCGCCGGAACGACTGCGTTACAAGCTTGATTTTTATGATTATTTCTTAGAATTCATAAATAAGTTACATAAGAAACATCCAAATATCATTTTCTGTGGTGATTTAAATGTTGCACATGAAACAATAGATCTAGCCAGACCAAAAGAAAATGAAACCCACGTTGGTTTCCTGCCAATCGAGAGAGCGTGGATGGATAAACTCATTTCTAAAAATTGGATAGATATTTTCCGACACTTTTATCCTGATCGGACGGAAGCTTACACATACTGGGATATGAAAACGTTTGCCAGAGAAAGGAATGTGGGTTGGAGAATAGATTATTTCTTCACCTCTTCGGAAATGCTCAAGCGTGTTAAATCAATAGAAATACTTGACAAGATTCTTGGTTCCGATCACTGCCCTATCAAATTAACCCTTAATTAAAGCCATATTTTAAAGGACACTTGTTATCCACAGTTTTCTTTGTCATTTTGTCCTTTACGAGATAAGATGTTCTTAGGCGCTTGGTGGATATTTTCGATTCTCTAATTGAAGTTAGAATCCAGGCATGTGTTCTTGGAAGGCCATTCCAGATTACCGGAAGTTAATTCTGGTTTAGGAGTTTGGGCAAAGATGACGAACCCCCAACTTTATTATTTTTTTGGTTCTTGCATCTAGCGGGCCCCGCTCCTTCTCTGGAATAATTTTCCACCCGTCCCAAGCTTGTCTAGGGACGGTTTTTGTTTAAGGCAATTTTGTCTTTCATAAGTCTTTTATAAGTTATCAAACAAAAATTTGTAAATGTAAAAAATTCTTTGTTTAAGGGAAAGTTTAGGTCTTAATTAGACAACTGTGGATAATTATGTGGAAAATGTGTATTAAAAGACATATATTTAAGAGGCAAAATACTTGAATGTCCTTAATTATGGCCATTTTTATAAATCATAAGTTTCACGTGATACTTTATATATAGGTTGTTCATGAAACTGGATAAAAGAACGGAAAAGAGAAAAACGGGAGATATTGGAGAAAATATTGCATGCGAATTTTTAAAAAAGAGGGGATTTGAAATTCTAGAAAGAAACTATTCCAAAAAGTGGGGAGAAATAGATATTATCACTAAAAAATCCGGCTTAATTCACTTTATAGAAGTAAAAAGTGTTACCCGCCTCGCGTCGACTTGCCTCGATTCGGCGAAGCGAGCAAGCGACAGCGAGTCGAGGCGGGCACATGCCTGCCCGCTGACGCCTGAGCGTAGCAATGGCGAGCGGGGAACCTCTGAATACAGGCCGGAAGACAACATGCATCCGTGGAAACTAAGGCGGTTATCAAGAGCCATGCAAACATATTTGTTGGATAGGAAGTTAAATTGCGATTGGCAGTTAGACCTTGTCACAGTCAAAATTGACCAACAAAACCGAACCGCTAGAGTGGAGTTGATTGAAAATGTGATTATTTAGATGCGGGATGGGGGAATCGGACTCCCGACTACAGTTTGGAAAACTGTCGTTTTGCCACTAAACTAATCCCGCGTTATTTTTCATTCCTTCGGGCTGCCGGGAATTGAACCCGGGCCTTACCCACCCCATGGGCAAATACTACCGTTATACTACAGCCCGGCCATTTCTTTCGGGGCACCGAGAATCGAACTCGGACCTTATGCTCCCAAAGCATAGATACTACCACTATACTACGCCCCGCCTTCGCTAAAGCTACGGCGGGCGAGCCCGTCTTAGCCCAACGTTCGGAGTGCCGAGAATCGAACTCGGGTCTCACGCACCCGAAGCGTGTATACTACCGCTGTACTACACTCCGGTGCGGGTAGGGAGAATCGAACTCCCGCCGACTGATTGGCAACCAGTCGTTCTACCACTAAACCATACCCGCTTGCCTCGCCGAAGCTTGGCGCGACCGCGTGTCGCCTTAACTTTAGCGGTGGCGCAAGGTCGGGCAAGTTAAAAGATAATAGCGTAATCAAGGAAAAAAATCGAGTTTTGAGGTAGGATATCGCTGTTGCCCCCATAGCTTAATGGATAAAGTATCCCGCTTCGGACGGGATGATGTGGGTTCGATTCCTGCTGGGGGCATTCGAGTTAGCTTAAAGGTTTTAACTACCAGCTTCTAGAAATGAAAAAAATAAAAACACATTTTGAAATTCCGAAAGAAGTGAAAGATATTTCACGCGCATTGAGTGTTGCCAAATTTGAAAATTTTCTGGTGGGCGGCTGTGTGCGCGATTTGATGCTAAGTCGAGCACCCAAAGATTGGGATATCGCGACAAATGCAAGGCCGGAAGAAATAATCAAACTTTTCCCAAAAACATTTTATGAAAACGAATATGGCACGGTCGGAATAGTCAATGAACAAATGACTGATCAAACTCTCAAGATTGTAGAAGTAACTCCGTACCGGCTCGAATCCGGATATTCGGATTTCCGTCGACCGGACACAGTGGAATGGGGTAAAACAATAGAAGATGACTTAGCGCGCAGAGATTTCAGCATGAACGCGCTTGCCTATAACATTGAAATGGAAGAACTGCTCGATCCGTTTGGAGGCATTGCTGACATTAAGAAAAAACTTATCCGCACCGTTGGAAAATCAGAAGAGAGGTTCGGTGAAGATGCCTTGCGAATGTTTCGGGCGCTTCGCTTGGCCAGCGAATTAAACTTCGCGATAGAACACGACACTCAAATGGCGATCATGAAACACGCCGGACTTTTGGCCCACATTTCTCGCGAACGCGTGCGTGATGAGTTTACAAAAATTATCATGTCGGACACGCCAGCACTCGCTCTTGATATGGTGGCCCGTCTCGGACTTTTGAATTTTATTTCTCCGGAGTTTGAAAAGGGAATAGGAATGGAGCAAAACCAGGCGCATGCCTATACCGTTTGGGAACACTTGCTCCGCACCCTTAACCATGCGGCGAAAAAAAATTTTCCGCTTCATGTGCGTCTGGCCGCGTTTGCCCACGACGTGGCCAAACCTCACACCAGAAAACGCATCAACGATCAGTGGACCTTCTATAACCACGAGGTTTTGGGAGCGCGACTCTCAAAAGAAATTCTGGCAGACCTGCGATTTTCAAAGGATATTATTGAAAAAGCGGTAAAACTCGTGCGTTGGCACATGTTTTTCTCAGACACCGAAAAAATTACACTCAGTGCAGTGCGGCGTATCATCAGAAATGTCGGGGTTGATTTGATTTGGGACCTGATTGACCTGCGCACCTGTGATCGCATCGGTACCGGTCGACCCAAAGAAACCCCTTTCCGCCTGCGCAAATATAAATCAATGGTTGGGGAGGCGTTGCATGATCCGATTTCCGTCAAACAACTTGTGGTTGGCGGCGCAGAGATTATGAAACTCACCAATACCAGCCCAGGGCCACACATTGGTTTCATTTTGGAAATTCTTCTCTCCGAAGTTTTGGAAAACCCAACATTCAACACCCGCGAATATTTAGAAAAAAGGGTAGTGGAGTTATATGCGCTCAAACCTCAAGAATTGACTAACTTGGGGAAAATAGCCCGCGCTAAAAATGAAAGCGAGGAAGAAAAAGAAATAGAAAAAATACGAGAGGAGTATAAAGTGAAGTAGTTTCATACGGTCTTATTTCCGCATCATTCTTCATTTTAACTTTTTACATCTAATTCATACGACCGTGAGCTATAGATGTATTAATAAAAAGATACATTAGATTAATTTATAAGAGACCGAAATATTCTCGTAAATGTTTGTCATTCTCAATCTCATCAACAATCATGTACAAAAGATCCTTTCCGACACCAATGTCTGTTTTTAAAAGTCCCACAATGTCCTCACAATCATATGGATAAACCCAGACACTATCTTGCAAACGATAGAAGCCAGCCGAAATAAAGACACTGCGAATTTGGTCACGTGCTTTTCTTTTTTTCTCCGGAATATCAAAGATGGCAACTCGCCATTTCTTGTCCCACTTATGAGGACGTTTGAATTTATAATCTTCAAGTTCCCAATGCCTTAATTTCTTTTCTCCAACCTCGGTTAGCTCGAATCTACCGTTTTGATATATGAGCAAACCCTTCTTCACTAACTTGCTTGCCGAAGATCGCACAATCTCTTCTTGCCGTTTGTTGGGTAAAAGACCGAGTTTCCCCATAGCTCCTATCACTTGGGGAGCAACTAGACCAATGCTTAAAACTCCTGCAATTTTTACTGAATTCAAAATTAACTTCTGAATTTCCCCTCGCCTGACTCTTTTCTTATTACTTTCCTCTAATTTACCCATACATCTATAATACACGGCCGTGAGTTATAGATGTGGGGGAGAAGGGCAACAATTTCTAAGTAAGCTTATCTCCTAATTGAATACTGGATTTTGATGGAGTAACCAAAATCCATCCCGCACCTTCTGTATTCTTAAATCCTAACGTAAGCACTTCGGATGCAAAAGGTCCTATATTCTTCACAGGGAAATTAACCACGCAACACACCAGCATATCTTGTAGTTCTTTTTTCGTATGCGCACCTACAGCTTGAACACTAGAATGCTTTATACCAATCTCTGGCCCAAAATCAATCTTCAACTTAAAAGCAGGTTTTCTAGCTTCAGGAAAATCATAAATTTCAATAATCTTTCCGACTCGAATATCTACTTTTTCAAAATCTTCATATGTAATCATGCTCGAATTATATAATTAAATGAATAAAACAAAAAAACTCCCCCGACGAAGCCGTGGGAGTTTTTTATTGAAACAAGAAAAAAGATTATTTAACTGCTTCCTTAAGCGCTTTGGCCGGACGAAACTTGGGAACTCGCATTGATGGAACCGAGATAGCTTGGCCGGTACGAGGATTCCTGGCCTGACGCGCCGCGCGGACTTTGGTTGAGAAGATACCGAGACCAGCTATCGAAACTTCGCCGCCCTTCTTGAGAGTGGAGACGATTGAATCAATAACGATATCCACAACTTCCTCCGCTTGCACTTTCGTGCTATTCAGCTTTGCGTGCACTGCGTTTGCAATATCTACCTTATTCATTTGCTGCTATTTTTATTTAATAATTCTGAATCTAAAGTATTAATAGACTCGCGTTTGATTATATACTAAGCCATTTTATCTAGCAAACTCAATAGAGCGAGCTTCACGGATAACATTAACCTTAATCTCTCCTGGATATTTGAGCTCATTTTCTACACGAATAGCTATATCTCTGGCCATATTCTTGGCCTCCAGATCAGTAACTTTATCGGGGAATACAAAAATACGAATCTCACGACCAGCAGCCAGAGCATAGGCCTTCTCCACACCTTCGTAGGAAAGCGCGATCGCTTCCAAATCTTCAAGACGCTTAAGATAACGCTCCGCAGTATCCCGACGAGCTCCGGGCCTTGAACCCGAGATAGCATCCGCCGTTTGCACAATGACGGATTCAATAGTTTCATACGGATATTCCTCATGGTGTGATTGCATCGCTTTGATAATATCTTCAGAAATATTAAATCTGGCCAAAATTCTGCGACCAATATCAACATGGGTCCCGGAAACTTCATGGTCTAGAGCCTTACCAATATCATGGAGCAGTGCGCCCGCCTTGACTACCGCCACATCCGCCCCGAGTTCTTGCGCGATCATTCCGGCCAAGTGACTCATCTCTATTGAGTGGTCGAGTACATTTTGTCCATAACTGGAGCGAAAATATAGACGACCTAGAATTGAAACGAGTTTCGGATCCAGATTATAAACTTCGCATTCGACGGCCGCCTGCTCGCCCCTCTCTTTGATGATTTTATTTGTTTCGGCCACGGCCCTCTCCACAAACTCTTCAATCTTGGCGGGCTGAATACGTCCATCAAGAATCAAATTATCAAGCGCCAATTTGGCCACAGCTCTGCGCACCGGGTCAAATGAAGAGAGAGTAATTGAGTTAGGAGTATCATCCACTATCACCTCCACACCGGTGGCACGTTCAAACGCCTTAATATTGCGTCCTTCTTTACCAATAATCTTACCCTTTAACTCATCCGACGGCAGAGAAATTGTCGTGCCCATCATTGCGCTGGCCGTAGATACGGCCAACCTTTGGATCACCGTGGAGAGAATTTCTTTAGCTCGGCCCTCCAACTTTTTCTCGCCTTCTGTCTCAAGTTTCTGCATGCGTATAAGCAAATCTTCTTCGGCTTCTTTTTGTGTAGTGTTTAAAAGTTCATTTTTAGCCTCAGCATGGGATAGGCCTGCCACTTTAGATAATTCCACCTGACGCGCCTTGATAAGAGCAGACGCTCGTTCCCGCAAAGAGGAGATCTCCGCGTTCTTTTTCTTCACATTTTCCGCTTCCTTGTTTAAATCAAGTGCGTGTCCATCGAGAAATTCTTCTCTCTTCGCCAGACGATCTTCCGTCTTTTTTATCCGTTCCTCGCGTTCTTTAAATTCTTTTTGGACTTTCTGAGTAATTTCTTCCCCTCGGGCCTCGGCTTCCGAGATAATTCGCCGAGCTTCCTCCTTTGAGGAAAGTTCCATCTGTTTGATATCAAGTTCAAGTGAGCCCTTCTTACCAAGAGAAATTAGAAGGCGCAATAAATAACCGAAGCCGATACCGGCGGATGCGGCAAGCAGGGCTAAAAGTAGCGCTAGTTTAAGAGACATATCTGGTTTGTGCGGTCAGCCGGGCGTGAAGAAGTGTGCGGTAAAATCGGAAAAACCAACCTAAAACAATTTCAATTAAATTTTATAAGTGAACAATCGAAGTTTACTATGACTACAAAATCTTGTCAATGATACCGTATTTTTTAGCCTCTTCGGCATTCATGAAGAAATCTCGATCAATATCTTTTTGAATTTGAGTGATGGATTGGCCGGTATTTTTGGCCATTATCTTGGCGAGATTTTCCCGCAATCTTAAAATTTGCTTGGCGCGAATTTCAATATCAGAGGCCTGACCTTCGGCGCCTCCCAATGGTTGATGAATCATTATTTCAGCGTTTGGCAGGGCGAATCTTTTGCCTTTGGCCCCGGAAGAGAGGAGCCAGGCGCCGCCAGAAGCGGCCATACCTACGCACACGGTAGAAACATCCGGCTTGATGTGATTCATGGTATCAATCATGGCCAAAGTGGCCGAGGCCGAGCCGCCGGGTGAATTTACGTACAGAGAAATATCTTTCTTGGGATCTTCTGACTGAAGAAAAAGGAGTTGGGCTATAACAATATTGGCGACATCATCGTCAATGAGCCCGCCGAGAAAAACGATGCGCTCACGCAAAAGTCGCGAGTAAATATCGTACGCCCGTTCTCCGAACTGCGATTTTTCTATCACTGTCGGGACTAAATAACTCATGGCAAGTAGCGTATAACAAAGAGCTCGATAGCGCAACTATCGAGCTCTTTGTGTTTCCGAAAACCCAGATTTATGAAGCATTCAGTTCACTGTCAAGATTTTCTATATCCGTCGAATTGAGATCCGTTTCGATTGAAGAAGTGTCGTCAGTTGAACTTTGTGTGTTGATCGAATTAAGCGTTTCGTTGGTCATCATGGTATCATCCGTTGTTATCACATCATCGGTACGCTGAACCCAAAAGTAAATTCCGCCCAAAATGATAATCGCAAGAATAATTATAATACCGATGATAGGCCCCGCAGAAGTTCCGCCATTGTCTGCCAGGTTCTGACCCATATTATTTTGTTCTCCTTCCATATAGTTTATTAATTAACAATAATTATTGCTATTCTGCATCTCCGGAGCTACCCGCTTCCGTTTCCACTTCAACTGAACGAAGTGAACGTACCGCCATCATGAGATTCTCATGAATTGTACGTATAATTTCACGAGCTTCGGCTGCCGCGACCCGAATTCTTTCGAAATTTTCAGCTGCCTTATTACTCGACAAATCAATACTTGCGAAGGTGCCGACTTTGGCGCGGGCGGCTGAAAGATTTACTTTGGCGTCTGCCGCAAACTTCTTACTTTCGGTAGTCTCACCACCCCGCGCTTGAACCTTGTCGATTCTGGATTCAATTCTGGCGAGAATTTTCTCAAGACGTTCAATAGTCGCCAACATAACTCTGGTCACATGCGCCACTTTGCGCCGAGCGATATCTTGTTGAAATTCTATCCGTTTAGCCGTACTCGAAGCCCTTTTTGCTTCAATCTCCGCTCTCAGAGCCTCTCGTCTAGCGTCCGCCTCTGCCCATCTGGCCTCAAGATCAAGTCTTATTTGTTCACGTCCCGGTCTTAAATCCGACGCAAACACCGAGGAAACCGCAACAATGGTAAGCGTTAGGGAAAGAAATGCGAATAAATATTGTTTTTTCATTACTTTATCTTATATTGTTTGGCGTATAATTCAAGACCTTCCTCGAACGCGGCTTGAGCCTCTTTTTTACCACGGAAACCCTTCACTTCAACTTCTTTATGCTGGAGTTTTTTGTATGTGGAGTAAAAATGTTCAATTTCTTTTAATGTATGGGGGTTAATATCTCCAAGATCGGAAACATTATCAAAACGCGGGTCATCCTTGGGCACTGCGATAATCTTGTCATCTCTATCACCGGAATCAATCATATTCATCAATGCAATGGGTCGCGCCCGCACTAGAATACCCGGTAAAAGAGGGTGGGTGGTAAGAAGTATAACATCGAGAGCGTCATTGTCGTGCCAAAGCGAACACGGGATGAAACCGTAATCAAATGGAAAGTCTTGCGCGGTATGCGCTACGCGATCAAGAGCGATTAGACCGGTTGACTTGTCTATTTCGTATTTATTCTTCGAACCTTTATTGATTTCAACGATGACGTTCATCGACTCTTTCGTACCGGGTTCTATATCGTGCAATAAGTTCATATTGTCTTATTATCTTCTGGAACCTCTGCGACTGCAAGCTCCTCACCCTTAGCGGACTGAATATCAATTCTCCAACCGGTCAACTTAGCCGCCAAGCGCACATTCTGCCCGCCCTTACCTATGGCGAGAGACTGTTGATCTTCGGAAACAGTCGCGACAGCAGACATTTCCGCTTCATTAATTTCGATATTTAGAATCTTAGCGGGCGAAAGCGCTTCTTCGATAAATTTCTTTGGCTCGGCCGACCACTCTATAATATCTATTTTTTCCCCGCGCAATTCAGACATGACAGTCGAAACCCTTACTCCCCGCTGGCCAACAAGCGCGCCGACAGGATCTATGTGATTATCTAAGGCGAGAGCGGCAATTTTGGAACGATAGCCGGCTTCTCGAGCAATAGCTTTAATCACCACCGTGCCGCTTGCCAATTCCGGCGTTTCGGATTCAAAAAGTTTTTCAAGAAATTTAGGATGCGAGCGCGAAAGACGAAGAAATACCCCCCGGGGACTTTCTTCCACTCTATATAAATAAGCGCGCACGCGCTCACCTTGGTTGAAACGTTCGCCGGGAATCTGCTCTTCGTAAGATAAAAGGCCGGTAGCGCGACCCATATCTATAAAGATATTCCCGCGCTCGATACGCTGAACCGTGCCGGTGACAATCTCCCCCTCACGCTTGCCGAATTCTGCGACTACGGAAGTTTTTTCCGCCTCGCGAATTTTCTGCATGATCACTTGCTTCGCGGTTTGAGCGGAAATGCGTCCGTAATCGCCTTTCGATTCGATGGGAAAGATAATTTCTTCATCAAGCTGGGCGTCCTTTTTAATTTTACGAGCATCTTCTATTAAAATGTGATGCTCTGTATTGTAAACAACACGAGTGTCTTCGTTCCCCAAGGTCTGACCCTTTTTCACTTCATCACCAAAAATAACACGCGAATCATCCACCACAATCTTCACTTGAAAAAAATGCGTTTCACCCGTATTTGGATCGAAAGTGGTCCGAATAATTTGACCCTTTTTGCCGTATTCTTTCTTATAGGCAGTGGCCAGCGCCGCTTCTATCGCCTCAATAATTGACGCGCGCGGAATACCGCGCACTTCTTCCAGTTCGCCGAGTACCGAATTTATGACTTTTAAATCAAACATATTTTTTATTTATCTTTATTTACCAAAGAAGTCCGCCTTCCGGCGAACTTCTCTTAAACCTCATTACCCCCTCAGAGTAGCAAATCTTCAAATTTTTTGCAAGCAGCACAGATCCCTACCTCCTTCTTGAATGAAATTTTTTGTGCGTATCCTTCAATTGTTTATCCGTTACATGGGTATAAATTTGAGTCGTGGTGATATTGGCATGGCCGAGGAGCATTTGAACACTACGTAAATCGGCGCCATTTGATAATAAATCGGTCGCAAACATATGACGTACTACATGCGGAGTAACTTTCTTTGAGATACCGGCTTTGATGGCATAATGTTTGATAATTCTTTGAACAGAACGGGGAGTTACAGGAAACATTTGATCATTATCCAAATCTTTTCTGCTTGAAAGATACTTTCTGATGGAATCTTTGGCCTTCTCGGACAAAAAGACCACCCGTACTTTTTCTCCCTTGCCCCGCACGGCAAACTCATCGCTTGCCAGATCCAAATCGCGCGGCAGGGAACAGAGTTCGGAGACTCGCAAACCGGTTGAAAAGAGAGTTTCGAGTATCGCCTTATCACGTAAGCCCGATAAAGTTGAAACGTCGGGAGCATTCAGTAGTCTCACTAACTCCTCCGGAGTAATAAGATCTATAGAACGCTCGCCCACCTTGGCAAGCTCGATCACTTCGGGCGAGAGAGTTTTGAGACCGCGTTTCGCCAAATATTTTAGAAAGGCGCGCAGAGCAATGAGATAATAATTTTGTGTTTTTTTCTTCAGGTCTTTCCTGTTCAACCATAATCTGTACTCGCGAATTAGCGTGCCCGTAATATCTTTTGGTAGTCTCACTTTCGAATACTCCAGAAAAACTGATAGATAATGGTCATAATTCCGAACAGTATTGAGACTCCGGCCCTTTTCAATCTCGGTGTGTTCCAAAAATTCTCTCTTCAATCGCTCAAGCTCACTTACATTACTCATATTGTGCGACATTATAACATTTGCCAGCCAAAAAAGCAGGAGAAACCACGTGCTGACAGGAGTTCTCCACAATCTTCAGAATACATAAAAGTGTTGTGTGGTATGCGGAGAAAAAGCGGTAGTAAGTGGACAGCGCGGGTACAAGCGAGGGACAATTCTTATTCTCGTTGGCATCGCACTAGTTGCATTCGGAGCACTTACTTTTTGGTTGGCTTAAGATTCCGTGGTGTCTTTAAATATTTGATCAAATATTATGTACCTAATTGCTAACCCCATAACTGCAATAGTACTCGGCTTTGTTGCGGGCGTAATAATTGTTTGGGTGTTTCGCTTTTGGCCGACACCATCGTTGATGCCACGCATAGTTCTTGGGCCGATTCTTTCTGTTGTGCTTTATTCTTTTTTTGCTTGGCCATTTGGCGATTATTCAATAATGATGACCTATGCTTTTATTCCTGTCGGGCCGATTTCGGCCATTCTCGCCCCGATCATTATATTGCTCGTTAGACACCCGCAAGTAGGGGCGACTTCCTTCCGTCGTGCAGAAAAACTCAATATTTAGAATAATAATAACGTTCGCAGTTTGTCTATTTGTCGCTTTCTCCGCATATTTTCTATTTATACTATGGCTAATAGAAGATGGATTCTGACTTTTCAAGAAGAGTTTGTTTTGTCTTTTTCAATATACCGTGAACTCCGTCAAAGAAAAACTTAAAGCCTACCTATACCAGCTATGCTGAAAACATTGCGGGCAGGTTGTCAGCGGTGCGACTTAATTTTGACATGCGATAACCATTGTGTATACTTTGGTTATGAAAACTGTAATTAATATAAAAGCCGATAGAGATGTGAAAGAAAAAGCTGTCAAAACCGCGAAGCGAATCGGGCTACCCTTGAGCGCTGTGGTCAACGCCTTTCTTAAGCAGTTTATAGATCAACAATCAATAACCTTTGCTGTGCCTTTAAAACCAACGGAGTGGCTCCGGAGAATTATATTAGAAGCGGATAAAGATTCCAGAGAAGGCAAAAACATAGCGGGGCCATTTCATTCTGTGAAAGATGTGATGAAAAGTCTTAGGTCATAATTACTAGGATGCTCCCGGTCTATTATCATAAGAATTTCAAGAAACAATTTAAGCGTCTGCCTAAAAACATTCAAAATAAGTTTGAAATCAGATTGATAGTCTTCCTTTCGGGGCAATATTCGATGGAATTAAACAATCATTCTTTGGCCGGAGAATGGAAAGGGTGCAGAAGTATAGATATTACCGGGGACATAAGAGCTGTTTATAAGGTAAAAGATGACATTTATCTATTCGTTGCCATAGGTTCCCACAACCAACTTTATGATAAATAAATGTGCAAAGTAGTAGCAAATATGCTATACTGGCAAAGTGATCTCGAAGACCAAGAAACAAAAACTCATCAAGGGAGCAGCCATTCACGAAAAAGACACCGGCTCTCCCGAGGTGCAAATTTCCATACTGACAAAACGTATTGAGGAGTTAGCTAAACATCTCAAAACGCATGCTAAAGACAATCACTCGCGCCGAGGACTGCTTGCCATGGTGGCAAATCGCCAAGCGCATATGAAGTATTTGGAAAAGAAAAGTCCGAAACGCGCTTCGGTTTTGCAAAAAAAACTTGGTCTTAAAAAATAGTTTTATAAGTTTAATAAGTTTCACTTCGTTATAAGTTATATAAGTTTGAGAATTCCTTATTGAACTTCTTCAACTTATTAACTTTTCAACTAATTCTATGACCGTAATAAAACATAAAGCCCAGCGGGTCGGCATTTTCATAGACACGCAAAACATTTATCACAGCGCCAAAAATCTCCATCACGCCAAAGCCAATTTTAGCGCCATTATAAAAGATGCCCTCGATGGACGCGTTCTAATCCGCGCCCTAGCTTACGTGGTAACAACTGAATCCGGAGAAGAAAACGCTTTCTTTGACGCGTTAGGTAAGGCCGGGATTGAAATCCGCTCTAAACCTTTGCAGATTTTCTTGGGTGGGGCCAAAAAGGCAGATTGGGACGTCGGACTGGCCATTGACGCCGTCATTATGGCGCCCAAACTGGACAGCATCATTCTACTTTCCGGCGACGGCGACTATGTGCCTTTGGTAAAATATTTACAAAATACGCATGGCTGTCAGGTGGAAGTAGTGGCTTTTGGCAAATCGGCTTCGGCACGCCTGATAGAAGCCGCCGATGATTTTCTTGACCTTGACCAAAACCCCAAGAAATATCTTCTTGGCACTAACAGTGTAAAAACTCGCGAAGGGAGCTCCAGATGAGTTAAAATAGGGCAATGAATCCCGAAGAAACTCCTCTGAAACAAATTCGCACCTTCCAAGGGGATGTGGCCGAAGTTCTCCAAAGAGAACGCGGGTCACTTGTTTCTATTCAGCGAGCAGAACATTTAAAAAAGAACCCTCTTCACGATGCTTCCTCCGAGAATTACAAAAATAAAAGCGAATCGTTTTTTCTCCTCGTAGGAAGCCTGTTGCTTTTTACCCTAGGCATGGTCGGAGTGTGGTACGCCTACAACGCATTTATAAAAGGCGGGGCAACTCCGGTCACGACAGCATCTGCAAATAGATTCATACCTGTCGACGCCGAAATTAATCTCAATCTCACAGCTACTTCTCGGGAAGCTCTGCTTGGTATTCTCTCCAGCGCCGTCATGGGTGGAGCGCCTAAGGAGCTCAGACATTTTATTTTCACGAAAGAAGGAGCAAGCGAACCATCTTATCTTTTCCCAATAAGTGAATTTTTGGAAGGGCTTGAAGTTCGCGCGCCCAGCAATCTCGTGAGAGCATTCGACCCGCCCTTCATGTTCGGTGCCCTTGAAGAAAGTGCCTTTCTGATAATCAAACTGTCTTCTTTTGAAAACGCTTTCGCCGGGATGCTCGCGTGGGAAAAAACCTTAGGCCAAGATATCGGTCCGTTATTTGCCACATCGGAACTTTTAAGAAACTTGCCGATAGATTCTGTCTTCACAGACATTGTAGATAAAAATAAAGATGTTCGGATACTTATGTCCGGTGATCAAATCGTTCTTCTTTATTCATTCTTCGACAACAATAGGCTTATTATTACAGACAACATCGAGACCTTAAGAATACTCATTGACCGATTGATTCAAGAGAAACTTTCCCGTTAGTCTTCACTCTGATAAAATTAGGGCATGATCATAGATTACAAATACTTTAAAAAGAAATTGGAGGCGGAAGAAACACTTTTGGAAAAAGAATTGGAGAAAGTCGGCAGAAGAAATCCAGACAACTTATCGGACTGGGAAGCCACCCCGGCCGATAAAGACATTTCTCAGGCAGACGAGAATATTGCCGCAGACAATGTTGAGAGCTATGAGGACAATATGGCAATCGTCGACACTCTGGAAACCCGTTACCGAGATGTTAAAAGCGCTCTGGAGAAAATCAGCCGCGGCGCTTATGGCCTCTGCCAGGTCTGCAATGAAGAAATAGACGCGGGAAGACTTGAAGCCAACCCCTCGGCTGACACTTGCCGTAAACACATGAAATAACGGATGAGTTTTTCCAAAGTCTACAGCGCGCAAACCAATCTTCTCTCCGTGACACCAATATCCGTCGAGACAGATATTTCGCGCGGGACACTTTTTGCTTTTGCATTGGTGGGTTTGCCAGATAAAGCTGTTGAAGAGGCGCGCGACAGGGTTAGCGCCGCTATCAAAAATTCCGGTTTCGGTTCTCCGAAAGCCAAGAATCATAAGATCGTGATTTCTTTAGCTCCGGCTGAACTCAAGAAGGAGGGCCCTTCGTTTGATCTGGCCATCGCCCTTTCCTACCTTCTGGCCAACGACGAAATTGAATTCGAGCCGGAGAAAAAATTATTCTTAGGTGAACTTTCCCTTGATGGTAAATTACGGCCAATCCGCGGCGTTCTCCCTATCGCTCGATTCGCCAAGCAAAATAATTTTAAAGAACTTTATGTGCCGATGGAAAACGTGCGCGAAGCGGCGCTAATTGATGGTTTATTGGTATTTGGAGTCCGGAGTCTAAAAGAACTGATTGGGCACCTGTCGGGCAAAGAAATGCTTGATGCGGCGGAATTAACTATTCTTGTCGATGAAGCAACAACCACTCCTACAGACTTCTCTGATGTCAGAAGTCAGGAGAGAGCTAAACGCGGACTTCTAATCGCGGCGGCCGGCGGACACAATTGCGCCATGTATGGCCCGCCCGGCACCGGCAAAACAATGCTCGCCAAAGCCTTTGCCGGGATTTTGCCAAAACTAACCTTTGACGAAATGCTTGAGGCTACTGGTATTCACTCTGTGGCCGGCGCTCTGGCAGAAACTTTTGTCACTAATCCGCCGTTTAGAGCGCCGCATCACACCGCCTCCTATGTCTCGCTGGTCGGTGGTGGGGCCATACCCAGACCGGGCGAAATTACTTTGGCCCACCACGGCGTGCTCTTCATGGGTATAGTCCTGCTATCAATAACTCAATTTTAATAAGAATTCCAATACTCTCGGAGACCGAAAGGAGAAGAGAGCTTTTATTATCCAGACCCGGAATGAACCATAATGGATGACGCAAACTCAACATAAAATCGGTGAAATGCACGAAATGCACGCTTTTCCGGCAGTTTGTTTTAAGCATTGTTTAAAATAAGGACGGAATCCGTCAAATCCGACACAATCCGACAAAATCACCGGTTTTTGACACCCCTTAAATCAAGGATATTTTTAGTCAAATTGCAGTAATTGCAGTGTTTCGGGGGATATATGAGTACAATATAAAATCGGTCAAATTGCACCAATTGCACCGAATACGGGGGTTGGGGGTATACGAATACAACATAAAATCTACCAAAATGGACTAATTGGACCAAATTCGGGGGGTTTGAATGTGTCAGCCGACGGAAAATTATAGAAGACATACTCACGGAAACACAACATAAAATCGACCAAACTCCACAAACTCCACGAAATCGGGAGGTTTTGGATATATCGAATAAACTGGAAATCACAGAGGCATACTCACGGAGATACAACATAAAAAGGGTGAAATCCCACAAATCCCACAAAATCGAGGGGTTTTGGATTTTATTAAAAATAAGGATGGAATCGACCAAATGTCCGAAATTACCGCTTTTTTAGGGTATTTGGCACATAGAGAAATAAAGATACTTTGATCGAAATGGCAGTAATGTCAGCAAATTGCCGTAAATCGACAAAAGACAATGCATGAGACCTGGATAGGTCTTCGAGATATACTCGGCAACCTTGGGGACCACAACAAGCCACAGGGGGCGAATGTTGGGTACGAGAAATGTTCAGAATCGGTCAAATTCCCGCAATTCCCGCTTTTTCGGCGATTTTGTGTTAAAATTTCATCATCATGCTCTTAATGCAATACTCCAAACATAAGGCCATACTAAGCGCGATTCTCGGTCTTCTTCTGGTGGTTGGTGCGGTATTCTGGTATGTGAAAACCCACACGGATCAAGCTCCGGTTGGTCGGATGGTTACCGTTACGGTCCCGGACGGTCTCCGTAAGGAACAGACAGCTGATATTTTTGCTCAAACCCTCGGTTGGACAAAGGAACAGAAAAGAAAATTCATAGTCGAAGATACTGCCCGGGACTTTAATCATGTTGACGGGGTATTCCCCGGCGGTCTTTACACCATATCAACCGCCTCGAGCACCTATGAGGTCGCTTCAATGCTCCTGGACGTCGGAAATGCCCGATATCAGGAATTGGGTAGTGATCTCACTCCTGATGAGTGGTACGAGGTACTCAAGGTGGCCGCCATTGTTGAAAAAGAAGCTGTATCACCGGATATGAACGAAATGGAACGAATAGCCGGCACGATATGGGAAAAACGCAGATCCGGCACTCTCATAAAAAGTGACGCTACGGTAGCGTATGCAAGAGACAGCAGTTTGAACTATTACGATAATCCCTGCCAACAGGATGCCGTGCCCGAAAAGAAACCGTTTGGAGATGGTCCGCCATGTGCCGCCTGGCGCCTAAATTATCACGGCACTTATGCTGAGGAACATGGGTGGTGGAATCCGGTGACGGAAGACGATAGAAAACTTGATCTCGGCTATAACACCTATGTTTACCCAGGACTTCCTCAGCACCCGATCGATACTCCAAGTCGGGAAGCGATTCTGGCCACTTTGGCCACAAGATAAAGATATGTTTTTTGAACATGCATCAAAAAACAAAAAGACCATACTGATTGCTTCCATTGCCTTGGTGGTTATCGGAGGAATTTTATATTTTTACGGAGGAAATAAAACGAAAAATATTGAACGGGATTGGACTGCTATTGCGGCCGAACTTAAAGAATGCCTGCCGAAAAGTGACACCGAAAGTCATGAAAGGTGCCAGGAACTGATATCCTTGATACAGGATTACGATGATTGCGTTGCGTCTGGTTTTTCCATAATGAAATCCAATCCTTCTCAATGCGGAACACCGGATGGTAGAGTTTTCATGGAGGGCTTGAAAGTGGAAACTGATCCGGATACCACTTTGGAAGTTTGGAGTATTCCTGACCCAAACAACAAACCTGAAGTAATCGATATTGGTTGGCAATGGATGGTTGCAGAGCGTGTATTCGGCGGTCTTGTCATTCGCGGCACCTGGGACCGAAATGACCAGGGAGTTTTTATTCCCGTACAAAATGCGGACAAATTCACCCGCATAAAAAACTCCGAAGGTGCTCCGACACCGTATTTCACTACCGGAGATAAAATATATATTTTCAAAACAGATGCCGATTCAAAGAAAGCTGTTGCCACCAATACCCCGATCCCGACTCCTCTTCTCATTACCGGGGCCGATATTCAGACATTCGTTCCGGGTATAAGCCATGACCTGTCGTATATTTCGAAAGATAAAAATCGTGTCTACATACACGGCGTTTCCGATGCTTCCGTTGATGCCGGAACCCTCACGGCTGTGGAGGGAATGGACTATTTCTTCCAGTACTTCTTCAAAGATAAAAATCATGTCTATGATGCGAGAACATATCAGGACCAAAGCATTCCATACAAAATAACCCAATACGACCCGGGCACATTTGAAATTTTCAATGGTATCTACGGTTACACTAAAGATAAAAACGGGGTGTATTACGAAGACGGAAAAATAATCGGTGCCGATCCGAATACATTCCAGGTTTTGACAACTCCCAAACTCTCGGCCGGCAAAGCCGATCATGCCACTTATTCATATTCAAAGGACATAAAAAATGTTTATTATCTGGGCCAAATTATTCCGAATGCCGAGCCCGAAACTTTTATTCCCATTGATACCGGAGGATCATATGCCCATTATTACGGCAAAGACAATGTATCTGTTTATGAAGGCATCATCGCTATTCCTTTTGCTGATCCGAAAACATTCAAGCCACTCTGGTATCCGATTTACGAGGGTTGTGGTCCGTCAAAGTATTCCATAGATGCAACCCATGTATTTTTTGAAAGAAATATCGTTCCCGGAGCCGACCCCACCACATTCAAAGCTTTGATTCTGCAATATGGTAGGGATAAGAATGGACTTTGGTTTAAGGATAAATTAGAAACTGAAATGCCCGAGGGTTTTGAACCGGTGTGCAATTACGGGTAAATATCCAAATATGATTAACGAGGAAATCAACTCAAAAATAATTAATCTCTGGAATAAATATTTCAAGAATGACCTCGACGTGTACGCACCGCTTTTCTATGATGAATTCAAGAAAGGTGGGATTTTGTTTGTCGGGCTTAATCCGTCATTCAGTACCAGGGGTTTCAAGACGATTTTAAGAAATACTGAATACAAAGACATCGATCCTGAAATTTTCTTCAAGTGGAGTCGTGTATCTTCAGACCATAAATTGATTAATGACTGCATAAAGGTGGAAAATTATGCCTATGCCAACTATTCGCAATACTTCGGCCGTCCGGTTGAAATAGCTAAAAAGATTGGGTTGGATTGGCAACACATAGACATATTTCTCTACAAGGAAACGGCACAAAATAACTTTCTGGACCGCATCATGGATAAAGGATTATTGAATAATTTTGCTCTGGATCAAATCGCCCTGTTTGAGGAAATCCTTTCAAAGATAGAACCGAGATGCGTTGTGGTAGCGAACGCGTTTGGCTCTGAATTGCTCCGCAAGCATATTAAAGATGATTTGGTTTGGGACGAGAAAAACGGTTTTCATTGGTTTACAAAAGGAGACAAGAAAATACCTATGTTTTTCTCATCTATGCTCAGTGGGCAGAGATCGCTTGATAGGTGGTCGTATGAACGACTCATGTGGCATGTAGAGAAAGCGGTGGAAATGGCCTGAACCTTATTTTGCTACTATAACTTCATGGCACGTCATCATATCGTTCAAGATAAATATCTCACCCAGTGGCGTAAAGCTGATACAGAAAATCAGCTAAATATCTATGTAATTCCAGAAAATAATATCATTGAAAGAGGACCGGGTTGGAAAGGATTCTGGAGGGAAGATTTTAATGTTTTGAATAGCGATGATGGAAAATCATATCTACCAGAAGATATAGCATCACTCGTAGACACGAAAGGCATCGAAGCTATAAAACGCATAGACCGACTTATTAGAGCACAGCTCGATGGCACAGATAGAAGCTTTATAGCTTTTTATGTTGCTCTCCAGTATGTTCGAACTCCCAGACGCAGAGAGGAAACAAATAAATTGATGAGGGCTACAATTCAGCATTTTATGAGAAAGGATATCTCCTCAGTAGATCATGTCCATATGACAAAGGCAGAAATTTTAAAACATACTCCAATCAACAAGCACGAAGAGAAAGCATTAGAGGAAATATCTAAGATGTCAGATGAGGAAGTAAGGCAGAAAATATTTGAATCAATACATGGCGGAGATTATGTTGCTGGTCTCAATAACACAGGACATTCAAAGCAAATACTGAAAGTGGATCGTGAAGCAAAAGAGTTGTTTGAATCACAATGGCTATTTCTTGTGGCTCCAAAAGGAACTTCTTTTGTAACCTCAGACAACCCCTGTTTTACAATATCGACCAGTAAAATAATGAATGGCCTACTGTCTCCAAAGTCGATAGTATTCTTTCCCTTAAAACCAGATATTTGTATTTATATAAGGCCCGGCATAAAATCCCAAAAAGAAGAGTACTTGGATCTTAACGAGAAAGAGGTTGATGAAATAAACCAACTTGTTCTCTTCAACAGTTACGAGTGCGTTGTTGCAAAAGATAGAGAGCAACTTGAGAACCTCACAAAAGAGTACAACTACAAAAATCACAAAAAATCTCGCGATGTAACCATTAGCGAATTAGGAGATTACACAATGTTTAATATGGAGTAACCCTAAATATGCACCTGTTTCTACTAAAAACGGCATAAAACTGCTCAGATTATGAATATTTGACGCGTATACACCACTTAAAGTGGTAGCTTTTCCTTTAAACTTAAAAAGTAGTTATCCACTTATTTGCCTTATAAAATATGGCTATATTAGTATATAATGGACATTATAGTATATAAAGATAATATATTGTATTTTTTAATACAATATAGGACATATTAGGACATGGAGAAATTTCTTACAATAAAGGAGGTTGCCCAAAAACTAAGTGTTTGTCGACGCACGATCATTCGTCATATAAAACAGAAGAAACTCAGAGCTTCTAAAATGGGACACTGGAGAGTAAAAGAGTCAGATATTGAAAAATTCTTCATTAAAAATGCAAACACAGAAAAATGAAAAATGATCAATATAAAAAATTGTTAGACAAAGAAAAAACTATTAAAAGAAACGGTATGCATTCTTTTCATAGGTATTTCGGGAAGTTAATACCAGCAATTCCCGCTTTCGCTATAAAAACATTCACAAAGGAGGGCGACTATATTTTGGATAGCTTCTCAGGATCCGGAACATCTTTGCTTGAAGCAAAGAATTTGAATAGACATGCTTATGGAACTGATCTAAACCCTTTGGCAGTATTTATATCCAAAGTAAAAACAACAAAGATTAATAGAGAAAAAATTGAAAAAACTTGGTATAGGCTGAAAAACAATATTGAAAATGATACAAAAAAATATACTCATTTCAATGAGCCCTATTGTGTGAATATGGATCATTGGTTCAAGGATTTTGCTAAAAGAGATTTATTAAAATTACGCATCCATATTCTAAAACTGCCTGACGGAGAAACTAAAGATTTCTTCCTGGGGTGTTTCTCTGCTTTTCTAAGGGGAGTATCTAATGCCGATCCACGCCATGTTTTTCCCGGTTACAGTAAGCGTATGAGAAAACTTGATGAAGATGGAAAAAGAAATATTAATGTAATGGCCTCTTTTGAAAGAGCTGTAAAGAAAAGGGTAGATTATCTCGATGCCTTACCAACTAATAAGTCAAAAATAAAACCACTAACTGCGGATTCTAAAAAACTACCATCGAAAATAAAAAATATAAATCTTGTTATAGTTAATCCTCCATACATAAGTTCCATTCGATATTTAGAAACTATGAAGATCGAGATGGGGTGGTTAGAATTTATAAAAAATCAAAAAGAATACCTTGTTATCGATAAAACAATTACCGGTACAGAAAGGTTTTATAAAGCAGATTTGCAAGATATTCCTCTTACTGGTTTTGTCTCATTGGATGCGCAAATTATAGAGTTGCAAAAAAGGGGATACCCTAAAATGGCTAAAGTTGTCTCAAGTTATTTTAACGATATGAAAGAAAGTTTATCAGAAATGAACAGGGTTTTGAAAAAAGGAGGACATATTGTCATAAAGATTAGTGATAGTACCATAAGGGACCAAAAAATAAACACCTACAGACACTTTATAAATATTGCAGAAAAGCTTGGGTTAAAAACCGTAGCTTGTTTTAAAGATACTTTTGATCCAAATTCAAGATCACTATTAACAACCAGAAATTCTTACAGTGGAATTATGAATCATGACTGGATACTAATCTTTAAAAAGTAGATGCAAACAAATTATCCAAAAACATACATAATGCGCTATATGGGATCAAAGCTAAAGCTCATTGATCTTATTGTCCCGAAACTGGAGAGCATGATATCAAAAGGAGATATAGTGCTTGATCTAATGGCAGGGACGCATGCAATTGGATACGCACTAAAACCAAATCATCCAGTTATTGCCAATGATATTCAGGAGTATTCAAGGGTTATTGGTAAAGGTCGGATAGAAAATAATTCAATAAGCTTAACCCAAAATGATTTAGAAAAAGATATTATTCCGCACTTAAATAAAAATAAGAAGTTTAATTTATTTAAAAAGAGTTACTCGGACACCTATTTTTCAAAAGAACAATGTGTAGAAATAGACAACATTAGATACGCAATTGAGCAAGTAAAAAATGTTGTC
>Ga0209542_10004377_pt1 | contig 29091 bp, 27 predicted proteins | sample RifCSPhighO2_01_FD_184028 | JGI IMG/M metagenome (GOLD analysis project Ga0209542, IMG submission 184028) | Soil microbial communities from Rifle, Colorado - Rifle CSP2_plank highO2_0.1 (SPAdes) (version 2) | ecosystem: Environmental > Terrestrial > Deep subsurface > Rock core/Sediment ...
AGGAGGGTCTGGTACTGATACTTGTGACGGAGAGACTGAATTTACTTGTGAATTATAACAAATGACCCGCCCGCCACGCAAGACAACTTGCTGGCGTTGCGGGCAGGAGGGAGGTGAATAAAATGACAATAAAACAAAAAATAGGAGCGGCAATTGCAACAGGTACACTTCTTGCGGCAACACTGCTGCCTGGTGCTGCATTAGCCGATCAAACTTGCACTATAAGTGGAAATGGACGAAATTCAACGAATAGATGCAGGATAAGGATTGAAAGAAGACTGACCGTTGACCAGAGAAATACGGCAACAGTAAGAAACAGAGTTGTTGTTGTTCAAAATACAGGTTTAAATGACGCAAACAACAATACGACAAACGGCGGAGATGTTAGTGTTGATACGGGAAATACAACTTCTACGATCACAATAACCGTGTCCGGAAATACCAATACAGCGGTTCCGCCTGATCCAGGTCCGTAAGGTAGGATTTAAAGCTACCCTAAAAAGCCCTTGCTAGATAAGCGGGGGCTTTTTATTGGGGATCTGCAAATACAATCCATTCGGCAAGCTCAGGATGGTTTTTTTATTTGATAGGAACTGCAAAAACTAGAAGCCTCTTTAAAGAAGTTCCGATTGGAACGCAGGTTTGAAGAATAAGCTGATCTTTCTTAGTATCGAGAAGATAGTTGACTTCATTGGGCCATACTGTTTTTTTATCGGCTACCTTATATCTATATATCTTTTTATTTCTATGAATTGTAATCGTATCTCCTTTTTTAAGTTCCGGTAGTCTAAAAAACTCAACATTGTATCTTGTAATTCCCCATGGAGAATCCGATGAATGGGCAAAGAGAAATGTTGTACCTTTTTCTCCGGGAAGAGAAGTATTTATTGCATGAGCTATTCCCTTTTTCAGAGATTTTCTATATTCTGTCTCGTTAAATGGATTTACATTCTGAATTATCTGAGATGCGACATTTATTTTTGGAATTTCTATATAGAACGACTTAGTTAAAACTTCGCTATCGATCTTTTTGGGAAAAAGATATAAAGATATAATCGGATAATATATAAAAGCCAGCAATAAAAGAGAAAACGCCATTAAGGCGTTTCCGATTAAGTGTCTGAGTCTTTTAGACTGCATATGCAAGGGGAGGAGAAGAATCTGAACCAAAGCGCAAAACCCCTCCCGCTAAGAACATTGTAATGGCAAGAATTGTCATTAGCAATATCCAGTAAGCTCCGGTTGCGGGCAGGATATTACCGATTGCTGCTCCTAAAACTTGTCCCGGCCCTCCGACGGAAGAACTCGGCGAAGGAGAAGAAGGAGGAGAATTGCCCGTAGGATTCTCTCCGGAAGGAGGAGTAATTGGACCACCGCCACCTGGAGGCGGAATTATTTCTCCTTGCGGCAAGCATGAATTTGAAGAATTAAAAGCATTACAATTAATACCCTCATTTCCTATGGTAATAACACTTATGATATTTCCGGTTGCTATAAGAACAGCTCCGTTGTTCCCGTTTGCGGTATTTCCTCCAGTATTTAAATCGTGTACAACATTATTGTTTATATTTGCATTATTTGAACCGTTATAATTTAGTTTATTCCCAAAATACAGAACTATACCGTTTAATGAACCATCTCCGTTATTTGAAATGCTTATAGAAAGTCCTCCAAATGGATTTAAGATAGGATCGATATTAATATTTATACTCTTATTGAGGATTGCGGTCATAGCCGTTATGTTTCCGGTTTCGATCTTAACATCTCCATTGTTATTATTTGCAGAATTCCCGCCTGTATTTGCATTAACATTAACATTATTATTGACACGTGCAGAATTAGACTGGGTGATATCTGTATTATTATCCAAATTTAGATTAATTGAGTTTAAAGAGGTTGAGCCATTGCCTGAGATATTGACAGTAGATTCCTCGCTTGACCCACATCCTAAGCCACATCCTGTCCCCTCTTGAATATTTGTATTTATATCCTGATTATTAATAGCAGTCGTGGTCGTTATATCACCGGTTTCTATAGAAGAATCTCCGTTGTTTGAGGATACGGAATTATCACCTGTATTTGCGTCTTGAGTAACATCATTATTAACAGTTGCATCATTTGTTTGGTTAACAGTTGATGAGTTATTTAAATTAACAGAAACCGAACTGTTCGAACCCCCACCGTTATTGGATACGATAATTTCATCCGCAATCGCAGATGGACTGAACATAAAACCAAAAGCTATTGTATATAATGTAATTTTCAAAATCTTTCTAAACATGGTCCGTTCTCCTTAATCTATATCCCATAAATCTTTTTCTTGCAATATATGCCAAGGGTATGAAAGGTAAAGCCAAGAGTACCCATGCAAGATTAATACTCACTTTTTTAGGATCTTTGGCTGAATTATTAGCAGCCAATGTTTGAGTGTCATTAGGCTCTTGTAAAGCTTCTGTGGCAATTACAAGAATACCCCTTTGAACTGCACCTGCTAAAACTCCTCCGACAAACGGAACTGAGTTTTCTGAACTTGCGGAATTTCCATTTTCTCCTGATCCTCCTGACGAACCGTTATTTGAGGGCGAAGAATCAGAAGATGACATTCCTCCTATTCCTGCGATTTCCGGATCCGAAGGATTAGAGCTGTTCTCTTTATGACTTCCGGGCGTTACAAAATCTCCCATCCAACTTCCAAAAACATTAACAAAGGTTACAAGAAGCCTTCCGCCGACAATGTTATTGTTTACAAAATTTACCAAATTGGCAATTACTTTTGCATCCCCTGTTGTTATGTAGTTGTCTCCTCCTGTATTATTATTGGTCTCATTTTTACCGGTATTTGCTGAAAGATAAATATTGTTATTTACATCTGCATTATTCGTCTGATCTAAACGCTCCTTTGTGCTCTGATAAACTTTTGCATCATTCGTCGAACCAGCACCATTATTTGAATTTATTGCCGTTATCTCTCCATTATCATCAACTGCAAATTCTGTCCCCGAAGATCCCGCAAAGTTTGCTCCCTGTGGCGCTCCTACGATTTGACCAATCCATTGACCTGCTCTATTAATAATTACTAGCCACCAGTTTCCGCCAATAATATTATTATTTGCAATATTCAAAATTTGAGCTGTTACATCAGCATCTCCTGTTGTTATGTAGGCGTCTCCTCCGGTATTTCCGGATGCCGAATTACCACCTGTATTTGCAGTCAAAATTAAATTATTATCAATATCTGCAACATTAACTTGATTTATCGTGTCGATAACTTCCTGATCAAAAGAAACATTATTATCTGAGCTTGAACCATTCCCAGAATTTACTAAAGTTGTATTGCCTCCGCAGGTTGCACAGGCAAAAGCAGACAGAGCCGACTCTGGAAGTATTATATCCCCTATTAAGTCTCCGAAGATATTAACGACTCCTAGCACCACATTACCTGCAAGATTATTGTTGAGAAATGTCAGAACGTTTCCGGCAATTGAGGCATCGCCTGTTGTGACATATGATTCCCCGCCTGTGTTGCTTGATGCTGTATTATTTCCTGAATCAGAAGTTAAATAAAGATCATTGTTAACTGTACCATTGTTTATTTGATTGGTAGTATTAGTAATATCTGCATTGATGCTAGCATCATTGTCTGAATTGGAACCGTTGTTGGAGTTTTGCGCAAGACCCGTGAACCCGTCGCACCCCGATACGCAACCAGCGGAAAAATCAAGGATATAATCACCTACGTGATCATCTACTATATTAAACTCAGCAACTGTTACGCCATCTATATTTGTATTTGCCGAAGTGATAATAGTTCCGGTTGTTGAAGCATTTCCCGAAGTTATATATGAATCCCCGCCTGTGTTGCTTGAAGCTGAATTTTGTCCTGAAACACTTGCTCCTGTTAGACCATTATCAATAGTTGCGCTGTTTGATTGATCAGTTGTTTTGTTCTCAGAAACTGTTGCGGAACCGGTATTAGAAGAATTGTCGCCATTGCCGTCATTAACGACTCCTACTCCGCCACCGGCGCAGCACTCACCACTCCCCGCAAGATTTGAATTAGCGGCAGTAAAAACATTTCCGTCACTGGTTGCATTTCCCGTAGTTATCAATGCGTCGTTACCGACATTACCATTAGATGTTGTTCCGCCATTGGGGACTTGATCTTCCGCAGTCTGGTCTTGGGTTGGCGTTATAATCGGGTCATCAGGATTTCTGCTGTCCTCTTCATGAAAAGGTTCCTCTTCTTCCTGAAAAGAATTGTTATCTTCTTCCTGAAAACCGACTTCCTCCTCCTGAAAACCATTCTTCTCTTCTTGGAAAGAACTGGTCTCTTCATGGAAAGGTTCGGTTTCTTCTTGAAATTCTGCAAATACAGGAGCAATTCCACCAAATACTAGGTGTAGCGCTAAAAGTATTGCTAGTAGTTTTCTTAATTTATTCATATTTTAGTTTTAATCTTTATTTTTTCTAATTTATTTATTAATTTTTCAGCCTTAGACTGATCCGCCTTGGCGGAAAATTTTATATCTTCTGGCGTAGGGTGTCCTGCGAAGTGCCAGCAGGACAACCCCACATCCAAAAAGATTAAAGACCTAAAGCATCCAACAGATCTCCGAGATCGAAATTGAAACTAAAGTCAAAATCGAAATCAAAGTCCGGGAAGTCAAAGTCTATATCGCTTCCATAACTATTGACATTCCCTGATGTTGAAACATCAACATTTGATTCTGCATCACCTGTTGTTATGGATGGATCACCATCTCCGCCAGATGTGTTGCCATTGGCGTCGTTGTCTCCGGTTTCAACATCCTCAACCTCTACTTCATTGTCAACGTCTGCTTTGTTGTCTTGCTTTACATCAAGATCGGAATTTACATCAACATTAACATTGTTATCCGAGTTTGAGCCGTTTCCATCAACTTTAACGGTAAGATCGCCGAATAGACATCCGCAGTCTGCGCTAGCAAAATTGAAGTTAACCATTGTGTCAACTTCAACATCTGCCTCAGCGTTTCCTGTATCGATCGTTACATCACCGTCTCCGGTGTTGTTGTTTGCATCGTTATCACCTGTGTCAGCGTTGACCTCCACATCGTTATTAACGTCTGCATGATTTTTCTGATCGAGTTTAAGTTTGCTATTAAGATCTGCATCGATGTCATTATCGGAATTTGCGCCGTTGTCGGTTATCCAAAGGCTTAACGATCCACCTCCGTTACCGCTTCCTCCAACCATTGCTGAGTTGAAGTTAGCTACAGTTGAGAGTGAAACATTTCCTTTGGCATTTCCGGTTGTAATAGAAACACTACCGTCCCCGGTATTACCGTTGGCGTCGTTGTCTCCGGTGTCAGAGTTAACATCAATCCAGTTGTTAACATGAGCCTTATTATCTTGTTTTACCTCCGTTTTATTATCCATGTCAAGATTGACATTGTTATCGGAGTTAGAACCGTTTCCTGAGATCTTAACCGTTGAGTCTCCGGCGTTACAACAGTCAACACTTGCTGAGTTGGCGTTAAGTGAGTTTGTCACATTAACATTTCCTTCAGCATTTCCTGTGTCGATTGAAACATCACCGCCAGTATTGTTATTCGCGTCGTTATCACCTGTGTCAGCATTAACCTCCACATCGTTGTTAACTTGCGCGTCATTTTTTTGCTCAACCTTTGTCTCTTGATTCAGGGAAACGTTGGCATCATTGTTTGAACCTGATCCATTACCGTTTATGGTAATAGTTGTTTCTGCAAAAGCGAGTGGCGCAAAAGCATTTAGTAAAAGCGCTCCGGTTGCAATTGCTACACCTATTTTTTGTTTTGTATCATTCATTTATTTTTCACCTCCTCTCTTTTTGGTTTTCCTTTTCCCTTCGATAAACTCAGGGTGGATTACACTTCTGTTTACCGTTTTCGCTTACATAAACGAAAACGGAGGCTCCTCCATCCGAATCTTATTTAAAGATTTCGGGTAGAAAAGCCTCCGTTTGCGGTCAGCTTAAATTTTTATCTTAAGTTGTCAACTTCATTTATATAACGCTCTCCTATTGTTTGTCAATACCTATTTTCACATTAACTTCATCTTGAGCATTAAAACCTTTAGACTCTGTTGTCTCTACATTGGTTTTTTTGATGTGGCGAACGGTAATCTGAGTAACTTTTCGATTTTGGACATAAAGCTCAACGCTTCCGAATACTATATCATCAAGAGCTTTCTGTATTTCACTGATTATGGCAACTTTATCTTTTTGAGAATGCACCATGCTATTTAAAATTAAACTTTATTGTTTCTTTCTTACCTTTTATTTCTCCTATTCGAAGAGCCAAGTTTTTATCAGATTCATTTATGGCAAATCCTATTCTTGTATACTTTGTTGAAATAGGTTGTACGGAAACCGGGTCATTATGAACATCAGGTGCTACAGACTCATTTTTATTATTAACAGAAAGCCTTACATAATCAGATGTCTTTATTTCTATTGCCTGTGTGTATTGATTTATTAATTTAAGATTGAGAATAAGAAAAGTCCTGCCCTGTACGGCTCTCGCCCGTTGACCCTTTACGATTATAGAGTCATAGAGTCCTACCGTCTCTATCTTATACTTAAGAGTACTTACTACATTTCCCTTATTATCTCTTATAGGAAACTCCATTTCTTTATTTATGGTTTTTGTTGCTTTTGCCACTGAGGGTTCAGGTTTTAGGCTCTTATCAGCGAATAGACCTAATCCTAATCTTCCAAAATATAAAAATGCTCCCAAAATGAAAACTACAACAAGCACGAAGACTACTGGAAGCAAAAAATTTTTATTTTTAGGATTTATAGAATTGTTGTAAGTATTATTTATGAAAACGCTAACCCTATTTTTAATTTTTTGCGCTCTAGATGATACTACCGACAATATAGAGGAAAATTTTATGAATCTTATTTTATTAAAAAATGGCGTATTTCTAAAAGAAGTGCGATTTGGAATAGAGTCCGTTGCGTTAGTTTTTTCTGACATTTCTTGCGGTTCCATATTCTCAAACAAAAAGCCCCTTGCGGGGCAGAGTGCTTTCGGTAAATCGGACTATAGCAAAAGCAAATCTTATTGTCAATACTCACTTATTTTCGATATCTACGCCAATCTTCGTAAATGAATCGGATATCTTTTTGGATATCTCTACCTCAACTTTAAGCAAACTATTTGCGCTGGCTAATTTATTTAAGATATTCCCGTTTGAGGAAGTCTGAACAAAAGACTTCGCTTTCGTATTTAAACTGGTTATTCTTTCTTTATACCAATCAGTTATCTTGGAAGGACTATCTGTGCTTTGAAGAGTAAGCTTGCTGTCGCTTTGAAAAACTACTGTTGAATTTGGATATATAAAAGATCCTATACTATGTATAGTAGTATTGCTTGAACCTGCCGGAGACGGAGAACTTTGGAAAACTGAATTATCCTTTGTCTGACCTACGATAGTAGGAGTAGGTTTTGATGTCGGTGAAGAGGTTGGAGCCGAAATCAGATTTTTTTTGTTTTTGATATCCTCAGACTTATTAAAAGATTTTTGGGCAACTGATGCTACTGCTAGAATAATAATCAGCAATATAAGAAGACTTATGTTTTTCATAGCCTTACTATTATATAGTATTAAGTCAACAACCTTTCTGGGGTAAAATGTGCTATAATCTCAAACCAAAGTTTAAAATGAAGAGTTTAATAAATTTAGTCGTTTATCTCTCTGTTTTTATATCATCCTTATATTTCCCGACCGATCCTGATTTAGGATGGCATCTTAAATATGGGGAAATTTTTTTCAAAACGGGAAGGATACTTAGAGAAAATATATTCTCGACGATGATGCCTGATTATAAATGGATAAATCATTCATGGGCATCTGATCTTTTAGTTTATGTTTTCTACGAAACGCAAGGATTTTTTGGAGTTACTTTATTGGGAGCATTTATTGTAACGCTGACTTTTTATTTCTTTTCAAAAGCATTTAAGCTTTCCTTTTGGGACAGGGCATTTCTTTTTCCAATAGTTTTATTTCTTGTTAGTAACGTTAACGCAGTATCTTTCAGAACTCAATTAATGTCATACTTATTCACCGGAATACTTTTTTACATTATATCTGCCTACAGCAGAAGTCCTAAAAATCTTCTTTGGACAATTCCTCTTTTTTTAGTTTGGGCAAACTTTCATGGAGGTTTTATTTTGGGACTTATACTTCTTATCACTTATTTGGGAATCAGAAAGGCTATAGAAATTAGGAATAAACTGAATATTAAACCTTTATCTAGTTTAATTAAATTTGAATTACTTGTTCTTTTTGGAATTTTAGTAGTTACTCTTATAAACCCGTTTGGATACGGTGTTTATCTTGAGTCTTTTAATCATTTTGGAAATCCATGGCTAAAATATGTTTCCGAATGGTCTCCTTTTTCTGATCTTTCATCGCAGTGGTGGAATCTGATAATTTTTATGAATCTTTATATGATAGGATTTGTAATCCTTTTTTTAACAGGCAAGTTAAAAGAGAGGCTTCCTATTGTTCTTTTGATACTTCTTTTCTTGACTCTATCATTTTACGAACGCAGATATGCATGGTCAATGTATTACCTCTCTTTTCCAGTACTATTAGCGTTTTCAGATTTTTTTAAGCCGAAATCAAAACCAAATCAAATTATTAGTGCCAGCATAATCTCCATCATCTCCCTGATTTTTATATTAAGCTCTAGGGTTCCTTTCGAAAAATATCTAACCATGACTTGGAAAGATTATTGCCTGTATCCTGCTATCTCCTGCTCCTATGGAGCGCTTGAATTTATTTCAGAAAACAAACTTTCAAATAACCTATCGACCCCCTATAGCTGGGGCGGATGGATGATTTGGAATTTTCCAAATATTAAACCTTCGATAGACGGCAGAATGCATCTCTGGGAAGATGAGAATGGTTATAGTGCTTTCGAAGAATACTACACCAATGTTCAGGATTGGAAAAGTATCGATAAATCCCGTTATGACAGGGTCTTGGTTCTTAAATCAAAGCCTATGTACAAAAGACTCGTTAAATTAACAAGAGAGGGAAAATGGAAATTGGTATATAGAGATGAATTTTCAGGAGTATTTATAAGAAAATGATTCATATTACTTTACCGTTACGCTTTTGGCAAGGTTACGGGGCTTATCCGGATCAAGCCTTCTCTCAATTGCAAGATAATAGGACAAAAGCTGCAAGGGAATAATTTGTGTTATAAAAGTTCCGTCTGAAAGATTCTCCACTTTTATCCACTCATCGAATGCTTTGGAATTTTTCGAAGATACCCCGATTATCATTCCGCCCCGGGATTTTACTTCTATTGCATTTGAAATTATTGACTCGTATGTTTCATCATTCGGTGCAAAAACGATGCACGGAGTCTCCTTTTGAATAAGCGCAATTGGACCATGTTTTAATTCTCCACCCGCAAGTCCTTCACAATATTTATAGCTCACCTCTTTAATTTTAAGTGCTCCTTCAAGCGCTGAAGAATATGACACACCGCGGCCTATTATATATAAGGTATCAGAATTATTTAAACTTTTTGAAATATCTTTTATTTTTTTTAGATTTTCTTTTTTAAGAAGTCTTTCAATCTCATTTGAAACTTTCAAAAGCGTCTCTTTCCCATCTTTTAATTTATTTATCATTGAAAAAACAAGAAGAAGAATTATCGAAAGTTTTGCAGTATAAGCTTTGGTAGATGCAACAGCTGTTTCTATCCCAGCATTTAAAAGAATGTTGAAATCCGCCATTCTATAAATGGATGAGCCAACAGCATTTGTTATGCCAACGACTTTACTTCCTCGCTTTTTTGCTCTATTTAAGGGCTCTATAACATCAATTGTTTCTCCGCTTTGTGACAATGCAATTACAAGACTTTCTCTATTTAAAAAATGCTCAAGGTAATTAAACTCAGATGCAACAGAAGTATTGATATGTTTTCTAGAAACTCTCGAAAACAAATATGCTCCTGCAAGTGCAGCATTATAAGCAGTACCTGCTCCGATGAAAAAAGTCCCCTTTGCTTTTTCTACAAGTCTTCCTAAAAATTCTATATCCTTATCGTAGTTTCTTGCAATATTTCTAATAATTCCTGGCTGTTCATAAATTTCTTTAAGCATGAAGTGCTCAAAATTACCTTTGCTTGATTTTTCAAAATTAAAATTAATTTTTTCAACTTTTGTTTTTATTATTCTTCCCTCTGGCAAAGATAATAATTTTATATTTTTTCCTAAGATAATCATCTCATTGTCTTTAAGAAAAATTACCCTACTGGTGTAATCGGATATTCCGACAAGATCCGATGCGATAATAAAACCCTCATTATCAATTCCTACAACAAGAGGAGAACCATTTTTTGCGGCGATTATTTCACTTGATTTTGCATCTGCAACAACTATTGCATTTAGTCCTTTGAGCTTATTAAAAGCATCGCGAACTGAAGAAGTAAATCCTTCTTTTTTCTGAAATTCTTCAATTAGATGTGGTATTGCCTCCGTATCGGTTTCCGATATGAACCGGTGACCTTTCTTTATAAGATCATCTCTAAGATCCTGAAAATTTTCTACAATTCCATTGTGAACAACCGCAATTGTTTTTGTGCAATCTAAATGCGGATGTGCGTTTTTAACAGTAACTCCTCCATGAGTTGCCCAACGGGTATGACCAATGGATAATTGAGAGTTTAGAGTTGAGAATTGCCTGCCCGCCGAAGTCTTGACGAAGGAGGGAGAGTTGAGAGTGGCATTTCCAATTTTGCCAACATGTTTCTCGACAACAAACTTTTTATTTTCCTTAGCAGCAACTCCCCAACTATCATATCCCCTATATTCAAGAAGCTTTAATCCTTTAAAGACAATTTTGGGAGCATTACGATCTTTACCGACGTATCCGAATATTCCGCACATACAACAAGATTTATGCCGCCTTTGGCGCTTGCCTCGCTACGAAGCGGGAGCCTCGCCTTTGGCGGGATTTATGAATTGTGAATTATGGAAACAATTTCTTTTAAATTATTAACCGTCGCATCGGGACTAAATCCCGAAATTTTTTTCTGATTCCTAGCATACATTCCCCGCTTTACCCAAATCGTAAATATAGAAGGCAGCACTCTTTTTGATTCATATAAAATAGTCAGTTTGTCATCTACCAAAACCAATTGTTTATCTGAATATTTATTCATAATGTTTCTTATTTGATCTTTTTTGTTTAAAGCAATATGTACATGTTTTTCTTTAAAATATTTTTTAATATCTGTATTATTTAACTTTGTTTTTTGAAAGTCGGTCTCACCTTCGGAAAAAATTCCCAATTCCGCTACCTTTGAAAGGTTTTTCAAAACACCATGCACTTCATCATATACAGAATGCTTCTTGAGTTGTGTTTCTTTAAATACATCAGTATTAAAAAGGGTATAATCAATATCAAAGAGTACAACTTTACGTTTATCCATTTTTGATAATTGTTTCTTTAAATTTGGTGTAGTATTTTGAGTTTTCGGGGACATTTTGAAGAACAACTGTAGATGGCCCGATTACTGCATTTTGTCCAATAACTATTCCCGGCATTGTTGAAACTTTAATTCCTATTTTTGTATTTCTGCCAGTCATTGTTCCAAGAAATTTCAGTCCTGATTCCACCTCTTTTTCATTTACAATAACCTTAATAGATTTTCTGTCGAGTCTTACATTTGCCGAAGAAAATTGAGCGCCAATTCGACAGTTTTCTCCGATTACTGAATCCCCTATGAAACCTGAATGAACTTTTGTCACTTTCATTATTAAACTATTTTTTACCTCTATATTTGCTCCGATTACACAGTTTTCTCCTACATCAACATTGTTTCTTAGAACAACATTATTTCCTATGATTGTATTTTTTCCAATAAAGCAGGGCCCTTTTATTCTTGAACCCTCCATTATCTCCACACCGTCTTGAATAACCACATTTCCGATAATTTCCGAACTTTTTGCAATCTTTACATTTTTTCCGATTGATCTTTTAATGTTTTTAAATAAATAATTTTTTATTCCCAGAAGATCCCATGAATATTTAAGAGACGGAACTTCTTTTTCTGTTTCTGCGAATTTCACCGGATGAATTTTTGAAAAACGTGAGATTGCTTTTTCCAACCCATAATGCTCATTTGGCGTTTTTCGTAAAGTTTTAAAAAAATCTTTTGAGAAAAGGTAAATACCGATAAGTCTTAAATCGGATGGTTCTTTTCCTTTTTGCGGTTTTTCTACAAGACCTTTTACCATATCTTCTTCTACTCTTAGGACACCAAATTTTTGTAAATTATCTTGCCTTCTGGCAAGGAGAACTGCTTTTTCATTTTTAGTCTTTTTTGCAAGCATTAAATCTTTAAATTCCCAAAAATCTACGTGGGAAACATTTAACAGAAGAAAATCTCCATTTATTAATTTTTCTGCCAAAAGCAATCCGTTGCCTCCTCCGGTTGGCTCTTTTTGAACAACGTATTGAATGCTGACTCCAAGATTTTTACCATCACCCAATATTTTTTTAATTTCTAAGTCTTCTGAAACAATCAGTATAATATCTTTTATTCCGGTTTTTCTTACTGATTCAATTGTATGAACAATAATAGGTTTCCCTAAAATTTTAATAAGGGACTTGTGCGGAAAATAATTGTATGGATAGAAGCGGCTTGATCGTCCGGCCGCAAGTATTACAGCCTGCATATTATTCCTTTATTCTTTTTATATTACCGCCCAATTTTTTTATTCTTCTGTCAAAATCTTCATACCCTCGGTCTAGATGTTCTACTCCAAAAACCACACTTTCCCCGTTTGCGCAAAGAGCCGCTAAAACAAGCGTTGCTCCAGCTCTTAAATCGGAAATGTTTATTGCGGCATTATGAAGATTTGAAGGTCCATAGATTTTTGCAGCATGTTTGTACTCCTCCCTATTGTCTTCAAAATTAAAGTTATAAAGTTTTTCAGGATTTTTAATGATCGGATTAAAGAGTTCGACCTTCGCTCCCATTTTCCTAAGTTCTTCTACATAACCAAATCTATTCTCGTAAACTGTCTCGTGAATTATAGAAGCACCTTCTCCCTGAGTCATTAAAATCAGCCAAGGCCCTTGCCAATCTGTCATAAAACCCGGATAAAAAGATGTCGTAATGTTTGTTGGATTAATACCGTCGATGTAAAAAAATCTTATTCCTTCTTTTTTCTCCTCAATTCCTCCTCCTGCAATTTTTAATCTTTCTAAAAACTCTTCAAGACCCTTTCTGTTTATATTTTTAATAAAAATGTCTCCTTTTGTGATTATCGCAGCAATTGCAAATGTAACTATTTCATTCCTATCAGGAGGAATTCTAAATCTTGTTCCATGAAGCTTTTCTACACCGCTGACCACTATTTTTCTTCTATTCGTTCTTTTTATCTTAGCCCCCATTGAATTTAATAAATTAATAAGCTCCAAAACTTCCGGCTCCTCTGCTGCGTTATTCAAGATTGTCTCTCCTCTTGCTAAAACAGATGAAAGAATGAGTGTTTCCGTTCCCGTATGAGTGTTTTTTCCAAACGTATAATTTACAGATTTCATTCTGTTTTTAGAAGTTAAATAAAAATATCCGTCTTTACTATTGTAAATAATACTAACTCCCATTTTCTCAATACCTCTTATTATTCTATCTATTGGACGTGCTCCTATTCTGCACCCACCGGGGTTTGGAATAATTGCCTCACCTTTTCTTGCCAGAAGAGGTGCTAAGAACATAGCAGAAGCTCTAATTGACGCGGCTTTTTCTAAAGATATCTTCGTTTTTTTAATCTTTTCTATTTTGACAACGGCTGTATGATCTTTTATCTTAACCCTTCCTCCAAGCTCCTTAATTATATCTGCCATTACCATAAAATCAGATATTAATGGGATGTTTTCTATTACGACTTCCTCATCAGTAAGGCATGCTGCGACCATTGCTTTTAAAGCCACGTTCTTAGATCCCGAAACAGACATATTTCCTTTTAATTTTGTTCCACCTTTAATAACAAATGTCTCCATAAATTATCTAAAATCTAATTTCTCGCTAATTTTGTAAATATCTCCTGCTCCCATTGTAATTATGATAGTATTGCTGCCATACTTTTTTTGGTCGATATATTCTATCACATGAGAGTGTTCTGGCAAAAAAAAGACGTCCCTATGAGTCTGACTTATTTTTTGAACTAAAAGTTCCGATGAAACGGTAGAATCTTTTTCTTCCCGCAAGGAAGGGTATATATCCATGAGTATAACGATATCTGCATCATAAAATGAGGTAACAAAATCCGAAAACAAGGCCTTTGTTCTCGAATATGTATGCGGCTGAAATATACATACTATTTTTGATTTTGAATTATTATTTTTAACAGCGGCAAGAGTTCTTTTGATTTCGGTTGGATGATGGGCATAATCATCAAAAACTTTAGCACCTGTTTTAAGGCTCCCTACGAATTCAAATCTTCTTTTTGAGCCATTATATTTCCCAATCGCCCTTTTTATATTTTCAAAAGACAAACCAACTTCTACTCCCGCAATTATGGAAGCCAGAGCATTTGAGGCATTAAAATCTCCAATAGTATTGAGGAAGAATTCTCCCAAGGATGTTCCTTTTGCAAAAACTAAAAAAAACATTTTCCCATCCTCATATCTCACTTTTTCCAAAACATAATCATTGATAGGGGAAAATCCAAAAGTTATTTTAGATCCGCTATAGTCCTTTAAGAGTTCTTTTATTTCCCTATCGTCTCCTTGGGCAATAAGAATACCGTCTTTTGGAATTTTATTTGCAAATTTTAAGAAGTCTTTTCTTATTTCATGTACCGATTTATAAATATCCGGATGATCAAATTCTATATTCGTAAAGACCTCAATCTTAGGATTCTGCCATAAAAATTTTGGGGTAAGATCCGACTCCGGTTCCGTTGCATATTCATCAGCTTCACTTATAAAATATTTTCCCTTCCCAAAATGCCCGGGGTTATTAAGAGATGGGATGCTTCCTGTTCCAATTAAAAAAGAGGGGTCTAAATTATTTTCCGCAAGAATTGTTGCAATCATTGCGGTTGTCGTTGTTTTTCCATGGGATCCGGCAATAGAAATTCCAATGAATTCTCTTTTAAACAGATTTCCTTTCATGTACTCTCCAACAGCTTTTCCTTGCGTCCAAACAGGAATTTTTTTTCTTTTTGCCTCTAATACCTCTGTATTTTTTAAGCCTCCGTGCGCTCCCGTTGCTATCACTAAATCCTGATCTTTAATATGATCTTTTGAAAAACCAACTGAAAAATTAATATTCGCATTTTTTAAAGAAGCATCTGTAATAAATTCCTCTTCTATGTCAGATCCTGTCACTTTCATTCCCGCCTCTTTTGCAATAATTGCAAGGGGAGTCATTCCAACTCCCTTTATTCCTACGAAATGAATTGATCTTATATTATCCATTGTTGTTTTTCGCCCAAAGCGCCATTTTTACTGCCTCGTATTCATCCCATGACTCTTCACCTGCCCCATAATTCATAGACTTTTCATGAGATTTCCCCGTTAAAAGGACTAGGTCATCTTTTTTGGCCATCTTTATTGCCTCAGTTATTGCCTCTTGCCTGTCTGAAATTTTTAAAAGGGTTTTATTTTTTATCCTATTCTCTCTATCATCAATTCCAGAAATTATTTCGTCCGTAATTTTCTCTATGCTCTCGGATCTTGGATCTTCTGCGGTTATTACGACAATATCCGAGTATTTTGAGGAAATCCTGCCCATTTCCGGTCTTTTATCGGCATCTCTTTGTCCTGCCGCTCCAAAGACATGAATAATTCTTCCTTTAACTTTTTTTCTTAAGAAACTTAGTATTTTTTTAAAAGAATTCGGAGTGTGGGCAAAGTCGATCATTACCGTAAAATCGCCTTGTCCCGAATCTTTATCCTGAGCTTGCCGAATGGATGCCGAAGGATAGACTACATCCTGTCTTCCCATAGGAGAATCGAAAGTTTGGATACTCTTTTTAATTTTTTCTTTTTTAATTCCTAAGTTAATACAAACAGCAAATGCTGCCAGAATATTAGATTGATTAAAATCTCCAATTAATTTACTTTTGAAATTAAAGTCTTTTGGGTTTATATCCGAAGTTTTTTTTAATCCATAGGTAATTATTTTTGGTTTTTTTGTTTTAATTTTCAAAAGCTCTTTTTTTATCAACTCGTACGATTCGTCATCTTTATTTAAAACTGCAATTTTTGACATTTTGAGAAGTTTGATTTTTGTCTTAACATAATTTTCGAAAGTTCCGTGATAATCCAAATGTTCCGAAGTTATATTTGTAATAACGCCAATTTCAAAATTAATACCGAATACTCTGAATTGATCTAAGGAATGAGATGTCACTTCCAAAACTAGATAATTTTTTGTTGCTGTGCCTTTTGTTTTTTTTATAAATTTTTGAAGGTAAAAAGGCGGGGGCGTTGTTACGTGAAAGGGTAAAGAATATTTTTTTCCGTTTATCTCAGCTCCAATTGAGGAAATTATAGAAGAATTTAAATGAGAGGTTTTAAGTATATAATGAATAAGGGAAGCTGTAGTTGTTTTTCCGTCTGTTCCTGTTACTCCAATAACAATTAAATTTTTAGAAGGAAAACCAAACCATAAATTAGCCAAAAAGGCTATTAGAAGATGGTAAATATTTTTAATTGTCTGCCACATAAACGCAATTATACCCTTTTTAAGGTCTGTAATCTAATTTATTCGTTTGGTGAAACACCAAAATAAAGCAGGAGATCCCGGGCAATATCAAAAAATATAGGAGCGGCAGTTTCTGCTCCGTAAATTGATGCTGTTGGTCTATCCAAAATTACAAGCATCGCAAATTTTGGATTATCCGAAGGGGCAAAGCCAATAAAAGATGCGATTGTCTGATTAGGATCATAATGTCCCTTAACAGGGATTGAGGCAGTTCCTGTTTTTCCGGCAATTCTATAGCCGGGAATCTTTGTCCAAGAGGCCTCGCCTTTATTTACGGCATTCACTAAAATTTCGGTCATAACTTTTGCCGTTTGTTCCGAAATCGGCTTTCCCAAAATTTTTGGCGGTATTTTTGAAATTTTTCCGTTCGGGTCCTCTACTGCTCCTACAACATGGGGCTCAAGTCTTACTCCTTTATTTGCAATAGCAGAAGTAGCGCTTAATAATTCTATGGGTGTAATAGAAATTCCTTGTCCAAATCCTTTTGTCGCCAAATCTACCGGATACCATAATTTCTTTGGGGAAAGAGGCTGTGATACTTCCCCCTGAAGATCAATACCTGTTGTCTCTCCTATTCCAAAGGCAGATAAATAGTTAATCATTCTATCGACTCCTAATTTTTGTGCGACAAAAACCATGCCTACATTATCGGAATGCTGTATAATTCCAACCATATTATTATCTTTATAATATTTATCATTCCATGTACGTATATCAAAACCCGAAACAGAAACAGGTCCTGAGCAAATGGGACATTTAGTCTGCGGAGTGACTAATTTACTATCTAAAGCAGAAGACATTACCAAGGGTTTAAATGTAGATCCCGGTTCATATAAATTTGAGATTGAAGGATTTTTGTATAAATTAGGTTCGTAATCTTGAAAATCCGAAGGAGAAAAAGATGGGAATGAAGAAAGAGCCAGGATATTGCCGGTTTTAGGATCCATAATTCCAACCAATCCTCCAGAGGCTCCGTATTTTTTAATTCCTTTTTTTAATTTTTCTTCTGCAATAAACTGCATGGATCTATTTATATTTAATATTAAATTGTTCCCTCTTGTTTCTTTGGAGTTCTCATTTGCCCTTGATAGAATAGGCCTGCCTAATGCGTCGTGAATCTGGATGGCAATTTCTTCCTTTCCCCTAAGCAGTCTGTCGTAATATCCTTCAATTCCAAAATATCCCTTATCTTCACCTGCCTCGTTTTTACCCACAAAACCAAGAAGATGCGCTGCCATTGACGCTTCGGGATAAAACCTCGTAAATTGCTTTTCAAAACCAACTCCGGGTAAGTTTAACTTACTAATTTTCTCTTTTTCTTGCATATCTATCTCCGATTTCAAAGGTACCCAAAATTTATCTAAAGATAGCTTCGCGCTTACAGATGCTCTATCTATGCCAAGCTTACGAGAAAGAATTAATGAATTTTTTTCTTTATCTTTTATCTCTTTCGGATTTACAAAAACAAGATATGAAATTTTATTTGTTGCTATGGGAAAATTATCTGAGGTTCTTATTTCTCCTCTTTGAGGCAGAACTTTTATTAACCCGCCATATTGCGATTGTCCAAGAAGGGATAGCTCCGAAGCCTTAACTACTTGCCAATAAAAAAGCCTTGCAATTATTAAACACAATATGCCTATGAGTATAAGTAGTATTGCCCGATATCTCCATATCATACATTCGAGGCTTCGACTGAGCTCACCGCCGAAGTCCTCAGAGCCGAGGGCCTGAGCTTACGTCGAAGGGTCATTGTTTGATAGCCAAAGGCAAGGGTTTGGTTAATGTGAAGCTATTTTTATTCTCCACAAAACCTAACTGTGAGGACTCGGATGAAATGTAAGAAAGAGAAGTAAGGCTTAAAAGTTTTTCTTTAAGATTTGAGTTTTCTATTTTATATGAATTGAGCTGACTTTCAAGCTTTAAGAGAATAAGTCCCGTTGTTGAAAGACTGTTTGACACAATAACTCTTGCCAGAAATAATGCAACTATTAAAAAAACTGTAATAAAAATTATAAAAGTTGGCTTTTTCATACTTTAATTTTTTTCAAAAACTCTAAGTTTTGCGCTTTTGCTCCTGCTATTCTTTTTAATTTCTAAAAAACTTGGGAGGATTGGTTTTTTTGTAATAATTCTTCCCATATTTTTTGACTCAAACTCCTTAAATGTATTTTTAACAATTCTATCTTCAAGAGAATGAAAACTTATAACAACAACTCTTCCCCTTTTCTTAAGAAGCGTATACGCCGCAGGCAACGCTTCTTTTAAATTATTTAACTCATCATTTACGGCTATTCTTAGAGCCTGGAATATTCTTTTTGATATAAGCCTTCTCTTAAGGGCAGACGTCCGACCTTTTTGCCCCAATGACTCTCGTATTACCAAACCCAGGTCCTCGGTCGTTCTAATCGGTTTTATTCCACGGGCCCTAATAATAGCGTCAGAAATGATCCTAGCATTACGTTCTTCACCCAATTTAAAAAATAGCTCATCAAGTTCTCCTTTCGTTAAAATATTTAAAAGATCCGCTGCTTGAACTTTGAGTTTTTTATCCATCCTCATATCAAGCGGGCCTTTTTTTTGATAACTAAATCCCCTTTGCGAATTTTCTAATTGAAAGCTGGATACTCCTAAATCAAACAGAATCCCGGAAACCTTATCAAAACTTTTTAAATGTGCAATTTTATCTATTTCTCTAAAATTTCCATGCGCCAATTTTAATTTGAGATTTGAGATTTGAGATTTGAGATTTTCTTGAACATAATTTAGAGCATCTTGATCAAAATCTATCCCCAATACTTCTCCTCCAATTTCTAAAATCTCTTTTGTATGTCCTGCCCCTCCTAAGGTTGCATCTATGTACTTTGATCCTTTTTTTACTCTTAGAAAATCTATTACCTCTCGTAAAAGAACAGGCGTATGAAAATCATTCATTGCCTTTTATTTTTTGATCGTTTGAAACGAGCCTTTGAGAGATAACATCGATATTTTTTTCAAGATTTTCCCTATATTGCATCCATCTTGTCTTATCCCAAATTTCAACATATCTATAAAGTCCTAAGAATATAATTTCGTCTTTAATTTTTGCAAATTCTCGTAAGTAAGAAGGCACAATAAACCTTCCTTTACTATCGAGTTCCACATTGCTTGCTCCTCCAAGGAGAAATCGCTGAGTTTCTCTAGTTTCTGATTGGATAAAAGGTTTACCTTCGGTTCCTTCCAAAAGCGACTTCCATCCTTCTTGCGAGACAACGATGAGCGAATTTTCATAACCTAAAGTAACTATTAATTTATCACCAAGAATCGTCCTAAACTTTTTAGGAAAGGCGATTCTTCCTTTTGCGCCAATTTTTCCTTCGTATTGACCAATAAGCATATTCCTGCCTCCTTTATTAATATCGATTTAGCTTGCACTGAGCGAAGCAAAGTGTCCCACTTTATTCCACTTTTTCCCACTTTACTTCATTTTGTACCAAAAAAATATACATGTCAATAAGCAAAAATACCAAAATTGTGTGTTAAATCAACCTAGAACACTAAATGTAGAGATTAATTTTGGAACAATTTAAGAAGAGGTGCTAGAGGCTTTTTTCTACTTGATAAACCTTACCGTCCGTCTTTGTTGTTTTGAGAATTACTTTTATATCGGATACATCCTGGTCGTAATGACACACATCCGAGCAGGTTCCTAAAATAATTTCTTTTTTTATAATACTCCCCTTTACGTCTATTGTCCCGATTACGCCTCTTGGGATATCGCCTTTGGATGCATAAGATAGCTGATACTCAATAGAAGTTAAGCCTTCTGTATTTGTAATTTCCATTATAACTCTTTTACCATCGCTTCCCATTGTTAAAGAAAGTCCAATATCTTCCGGAGAGAGAGTCAAAATCTCTTCTGATTGCACAACGGGGATAGTGGATTTAGGAGATTTTTTGGTTGCCAAAAAGATTCCCCCTCCAATCATAAGTATTAAAAAAATTACTCCTACTATAATTAAATTTCTGTTGTTTTTCATCTTATTCAACCGCTAAAACTTTTTTTATTGTTCCGTCTGTTTCTATGGGATATCTTCCAGTAAAGCAAGCTCCGCAGAAATCATTTTGTTCAAAAACTTCCGGAATATTTTCAACCGGATTTCCCAAAACTGCTTCTAATAATTCAGCATAACTTATGTAATAAAGGCTGTCAAGACCAAGGTATTTTCTTATTTCTTCAACATCGGGAATTTTATTTGCCAAGAGCTCTCCGTCGCTAAAATCCACCCCAAAATGACAAGCGAATCTAATTGGCGGCGAAGCAATTAAAGCATGGACGGCTTTGGCTCCGTGAGCTTTGAGTATCTGAACAATTCTTCGCATAGACCCTCTGAGTATAGAATCATCGACAAGAACAATAGTTTTACCTTTAACATTGCTTTCTATAACTGAATATTTCTCCGTAGCTGCTTTATCTCTGCCGTTTGGAAGAATAAAGGTCCTCCCTCCTCTTACAATATTTTTGTATGGATTGGGGTAGAAAACTTCTTCAAACATTGCTCCCAAATTTCTTGCAATTTTTGAAGAAATCACCCCCGCCCAAGCTCCTCTTCCAGAATTAGGTACAGGTGCTATAATATCTACTTTTTCCGGAAAATGTTTTGCAAGCATTTCTCCCACTCTTTTTCTAAATTCCATTACAGGAATGCCAAAAACCACGCTATCAGGTCTTGAAATATAAATAAGCTCAAAAATGCATTGAGAAAGTTTTCCTTCTCTGCTATCAAAAGCTATTGTTTTTAAACCTCCATCATCTATCTGAATCGTTTCTCCCGCTTCAACGTCTCGCAGTAAACTTGCTCCCATCGACCGCAGTGCTGCTGTTTCTGATGCAACTACATATCCATCATCTTTAAGTTTCCCAATTACCAGAGGCCTGAATCCTCTTGGATCTCTACTTGCAAACAAAGCACTTCTGGTAGCAAATACAAAAGAGTATGCTCCTTCAAATCTCGGCAATGCTTTCAGAATCCGCTCCTCTTCTGTACCTTCCATCCTATTTATTACTGCAAGTGCAATCCTAGTATCACTTCTTGCTCCATCTATTTCATCCGGAATCCCAAATTCTTCTCTTAGCTGCAGTACGTTTGTAAGGTTTCCATTATGAGCAATAGCGATGCCATTATCTAGAAATGGCTGCATTTCATTCAAAGATCCCGAGGTTGAATATCTGTTGTGTCCAATCGCAACAAAGGCATTGGGAATATCAGGCAAACCGTGTTTTATTTTAAATACGACTTCAGCAAGTCCCGAATCTTTAACTACTTGAATTCTGTCCCAATTTGCCAAAGTAATCCCAGAACCTTCTTGCCCGCGATGATTAAGCTCTATCAAACCCTGAAGTGTAATTTCTGAAACTCGCTGAGACCTTGAATAAACTCCTACAACAGCACAATTATCGCGGGGCTTTTCATTTTCATGAAATTGATAATCGTAAACTATTGTTTCATGCATTAGACAAATTTTCTCTGAAAAAAGCAGGCAAATTTTCAACCGCTACTCTTTTCTGCTTCATCGTGTCTCTGTCTCTTATTGTTACCGTTTTATCCGAAAGAGATTGAAAATCAACTGTTATGCAAAATGGTGTACCAATCTCATCCTGGGAATAATACCTCTTCCCGATGTTTCCCCTATCATCAAAAACAACAAATTCATTTAACTGTCTTTTGAGATTATCATAAATAGCGCGCGCCATTTTTACAAGTGGTAATTTGTTGGCAAGAAGGGGAAAAACAGCAACTTTTATTGGTGAGAGCCTTGGATGAAGTTTTAAAACAACTCTCCCTTGTCCTGAGCTTTTATCCTGAGCTTGCCGAATGGATGCCGAAGGATTTTCTTCTGAGTATGAGTCGATTAAAAATGCCAGGATTGCCCGTCCCACTCCAACAGAAGGCTCGATAACATATGGACTAAATCTTTTTTTACTTTCCTCATCATGGTAAGATAATTCTTTCCCTGAAAGTTTTGAGTGCTGCACAAGATCGTAATCTCCCCTATTTGCAATTCCCTCAAGCTCCCCAAACCAGGGCTTGCCCTGAGCTCCGCCGAAGGGCCAGTTGTACCAAATTTCAGACGTTTCTTTTGAATAATGGGCAATATCTTCTTTTGGCAAATCGACAAGTTTTATATTTTCTTTTTTAATTCCCAGATTTAAGTACCACTTCAGTCTCTCTTTTTTCCAGTAATCAAACCATTTGCTGTCCTCCCCGGGCTCTACAAAAAACTCAAGCTCCATCATTTCAAACTCGCGTACTCTAAATAAAAAATTGCCCGTTGTTATTTCATTTCTGAAACCCTTTCCGATTTGAGCAATGCCGAACGGAATTTTTACTCTTGAGCTTGAGAGAACGTTTTCAAAATTTATAAAAATTCCCTGTGCAGTTTCGGGACGAAGATAAGTTTTATTCCCATCATCCTCAATAGGACCTACAAACGTTTTAAACATTAAATTAAAGTGTTTGACATCTGTCCATTTAGTTTGCCCTGAGCCTGTCGAAGGGTGAGTCTTTTTATGTTCTTCAATTTCTTTCTTGTTATCCGCCCTGAATCTCTCATGGCAGATTTTACACTCAACCAAAGGATCGGTAAAAGATTTTAAATGACCCGATGCTTCCCAAACCCGAGGATGAGAAAGAATTGAGGAATCAAGCCCAACAACATCGTCCCGGGATATTACCATAGAATTCCACCATTGATTTTTGATATTGTCCGCAAGGGCAACTCCAAGCGGTCCTAAGTCCCAAAAACCATTTAATCCTCCGTAAATCTCTGAATTTTGAAAAACAAACCCCCGCCTCTTACATAAAGCTACTATTTTTTCCATTAGATTCTGATTTTTATCTTTTTGTTCCATATTTAGAACGACATGGAAAGGCGAGGCTCCCGCTTCGTAGCGAGGCCAGCGCCAAAGACGGCCCGCCTTTTACACAAAGATACAATTTTATCCATTATGTTATCCGCCACAATTGTATAATAGCAAAAAAGAAATTTTATATAAAGGAGTATAAATTTGACTTTTGAAGGAATATTGTGAAGATTTAATTATGGGCTTGAAATTGGTAATATATTCTGAAATAATATAGTAAATGAAAGACAGATTGAACTTATATGTCACTATTCTTCAGGCAGTCTATATAGGATTGTTTATTGCTTTTTTGCTTAACGCCTTTACGGTAGACGTTTTGTTTGCACCGCCCGCCTTGGCAATCTTAAGAGTCCCCACAAATTTAAGAGAGATCGGACTCTTACTTAATGCCCCATGGACTCAAAGTCTTAGGATTTATCATATTTCTCTTCTTATTTTATGTATTTTGGGTTCTTTAAATTTGATTGGTTTATCCAGATTGGAATCTCGCATATGGAGGGGCATTTGTAAAATTTCTTCCTTTTTCGGTCTCTTGATACTTTGGGCTGGATTTATATTCTTCATGCTGCCATTTTTGATTCAAGGAGTAAACTATAACTCGGTTTATCTTAGGACTTCTTTAATTTACGCAGCAGTTACTTTTATGCTTTTTATTGTTGATCTTTCCACATTCGCAGTTGCAGAGGAATATAAGACAGAAAGTTAAGATATAAAAAGAGGAATCATGTCTCTTGCTCTGAGCTTTTTCTCCAAGATTCCTTCTATAAAACTCTTCCGGTTTTCAATTGAGTAAAATTCTGGAGCAAAACCTAACGCTGTAAGAAGTCTTTCTTCGAATTCGTTAAGAAGCAAATCATAAGATGAAAAATTTTCAAGATTAACTAAGGTATCTTTAAGAAGGTAAAAAACTTTATTATTTTCTTGATTTTCCGCACATAAATTATTTATGAGCTCGCATATGTAAAATGAAAATCCTATCTTTTTTAAATTTCCCTTAAGAGAAGAAAAGTTTTCCAAAGTATTCGCTTCCGTAACTATAGACATAGAAGAACGTGAGCTTTTATAAAGAGTAAAAACAGATAAATTTAAAAGTTCTATGTGGGGTGATCTTTTGCTTGTTATTTTTCTAACGCCCGGTGCTTTTGCCTGCATCTTTCCATAGTGTTTGCTAAAAATAGTTAAAATTCTATCTGCCTCTCCAGAATTTCTTCGCTTTATTATAAAACCTTCTGTTTTAAAAGTTCTCATACATTCGGCAAGCTCAGTATGATCCTGAGTACAATCGAAGGATTATTTAAGATTTACTTTAGTTTCCTTATCGCTTAAAAGAATAAATTTTTCGATATCTTTTCCCCCAACTTTTATTGAATACTCGCCTCCATTTGTTCCCGGCTGTTTTTGAATAAGAAGAGGAACGGCAGAATCATTGACAATATTTTTAGGAAGTGCGTAGGAAGCAGTAAAAATTGCTGTTCCTTGCGGTCTTACCGTAAGAAAACCCTCGAAAACGGTTTTTCCCAGCTCTGTATAGGAAATCATTTTAGCTTCTGAACCCTTGCTTGTTACGAGTTTGCTTCCCAAAGGCGTATAAATCCTAAACCAATTTCTATAAACCGCATTAAGACACAGTCCTCCTCTTTCCAAGTTGCAATCAGAAGCGGGATGAGGATTTTTATAGTTTATTGTTACGGTTTTTACTATATTTCCGTCATTTTTTACTTCATAATTCTGCTCAACAGCTCTAGTAATATACAGATTAGCTTTTTGTCCTCCAAAATTTGCTTCGTTAATATGAAGATAATCGCCGGTAAAAGGCCGTATTCTTCCGTCTGCATTAACTGCCTGTATCCCTTGCTGTGCGTCTTTGTCATAAAGGTAAAACAAAACGTGTTTCTGATCAATTTGCGTTATAAGATCCTGAAAAAGCGGCCCCCAATAAATTTTGGGTGAAGATTTTAGGGCTTTAGCTAAAATAGCATATAGCAAATCTCCTATTATAGCTTTTCTTCCCGCTTGAATCGCTTCAAGATCCGATACTCTAAGATCAAGGCTCAAGGGTGTACTTATGCTTCTCTCAAGTTCATAAATTACCTGCGGACAATCGCACCTTTTATCTGTTTTGCTTGTAAATGTGATGCCTGCCGCGGAAACCCTATCATCCAGTATCTTTATTGTTGAAACCAAGACACTGGTATCAAGCGCAATAATACCGTCTACTTCTACCTTTCCTCTTGCCTTGTCGTACAAGGAGTTAAAAGTTTTCATTGATTCTATAAAATCCGGAGAGAGATTGGTATCTCGAAGATTAAAAACAGGAACTTTTGGCAAGTATTTGCGGATAGGGGGAGGAGCCTTAGGTTTATTAGGAACCGTAGAATCCAAATTATAAATATTATCAGACCTGTCTACGTGAATAACCCCCCTATCTATTCTAAATATTGCATACGCAGTTATAAATCCTCCGGTTGGACGGAGTTCTTTATCGTTCTGGAATAATATAAGATATTTTTTTTCATCGGGCTCGCCCAAAAGATTTGGTAAGATTTTAATAAGCGGCTTTGCATCTTCTATAAAGTCAGCTGCGCTATCTGTAGTCTTCCTCAGGGTTATTAACGATTTCTGAATTTTCGAAAGTCCCAGAAAAGAAGGGTAATGATTTGGATTGACTTTATCTACTTCGGTCTTAGCATGTGTTATATATTTTGATATATCATCGATATGCGGTGTGACTTTACCCATTGTCTTAACCGCTGTCTCTATTCTTTGCTCTGCCGTTCCTCCTACAAAACTTCCCTGCCCTTTAAGCCCTAAGATATCTGCGTATGGCTCTACAGAATCAATAAGAACTCGGGCTGCCCCCAATCCGTCAAATCCCGCATTTACCAAGTGGTCTGCGTCGTTATAATAACCACTCAGAAAAGGAATAAACTTAAGATAGCTTAATGCCTTAAGATCGCTTTGAGTTTTCGAAAGATCCTGTTTTGTTTTATCAAGCTCTGTCGAGGCAAGTTCAATATTTTGCTTTTTAAGCGCATCTAGGGTAATCTGAGCTTGTTTTTGGGTTTTCTTAGCAGAAGTTAAAGTTTTTTGAGCAGGCAATACAATTGTAAATCCGCAAATTAACATTAAAATTACAACTATAACTGAAATTTTAATCCAATTTTTACCTCGCAAAAAACCTAAAGGATTTCTTTTTTGACCGTTTATTCTTCTTGATGAGGAAACTTTTGAAGTCTGAGGCATTTCATCTTTAATATCCGAACCTAAATCTATTTTCTCAAATCCCTCCATACATTATATAGTACCCATAAACAGGCTCTAATGTCAAATGCAACGAGGCAATTTAATTTATATTCAGATTTTCACCCCGAAAACCATATTTCATTTTTTAATCTTTGTGATATCGTGTAACCATTAGAATGTTTCAAAATACCTAGATATGACTGGACCGTTTGCTCTAGAAAGTAATTGGAAATAATACCCTTCTTACGCTCAATGATCTTTATTCCAATTCTTGTAAAAATCCTTCTCTTCGTTTTTGTGCGAACTAGAATATAATTAGATAAAACTATATAACCTAAGAAGTCTATTCCCCAAGAAAGTTTTCTGAATATAATCTTTTTAGGATGGAGTTTTAAGTTAAGCGATCTAAATAAAAAATTTGATACCGGTTTTTCTAATGCTTGTAAGACTTTTTTACTTTCTGAAATAATTACAAAATCATCGGCATAACGAATATAATATCTAATATTAAGTTTATGTTTGGCAAACTTATCTAGTTCATTTAAGTAAATGTTTGCAAATATCTGGCTTGTTAAATTTCCAAGAGGTATACCTTTTAGGGGTTCAACCCCTAGCTGAAATGAATCGATAACCTCACCTACCAGCCAAAGAATGTTTTTATCTTTTACTTTCCTTCCAATTAAGTTTTTTAAAATCTTGTGATCAACGCTTGCGAAGAATTTTTTTATATCGCATTTTAAAGCCCAACACTGCCCCGAATAATTCTTAGAAACTTTTCTTGTAAACTTCGCAAGTCTTAAAACTGCCTTGTGAGTCCCTTTTTCGAGTCGGCAAGAATAACTATCATAAATAAATGTTTTATCAAAAATATTGTAGAGATACTTATATAAAAGGTGGTGGACTATTCTATCTGAGATACTTGCCTTATGGATATGACGTCGTTTGGGATCATTCACATAGAAATCTTTATAAGAACCATGTTGGTAGATTTTATTTTTAAGTTTTCTATGAAGTTCAAAAAGATTATCCTCTAAATTTCTGTAAAACTCCATAACATCTTTCTTTTTAAGTTTTCCCTTTTTAAATTCATCCCATGCTTGAAAAATATTTTCTATTGAAATAAGATTATTGTATGTATAAGGAGGGTTCATCGTCTAAGCCTGGTCACACACACACACACACCGATAGTATTTTTGACATACCAATATTTTCAAAGCTTTATGAGTTTTATAAAGAAACCTACGAAGTTTTAAAAAAATTTCCCCAACGCGAACGTTATACGCTTGGACAGAAAATTGAAAATATAATTCTCGAATCTTTTGAATTAATTTCCAAGATAAATAGGGCTGAAAAATCTAAAAAACTTGAACTTCTTGAGACCATCAATGCAAAATTTGATCTTGAAAAAGTGCTTATAAGACTTGCAAAAGACAATAAATGTCTTGATAGTAAAACCTATTTTCGTCTTCAAGAAAGCCTCCAGGAACTTGGCAGAATGACAGGAGGCTTTATTCGTTATCTTAAAAATCCCTGAGAGACTATCGCAGGAAGCGGAACCAAACTTAGGATTGGCATTATCAACCCTGTTGTAGTTCAACCCCGGCCTGTCGTTCCACAAGTTCAGATAGGGAGCGTTGTCAAGCTCAACTTGCAGTATCTTTCTCCGTTAACAAAAACCCACCATGATTTGATTACTCTCATCATTGTATTTTATCCTCTCCAAAAGATTTCGAAGAAAAAGAGAAAAATACGGAGTTTCTCAAGAATTACCATTCTCTTTTTGAAGCGCAAAGCAACAAAAATTCTGATGGAATTTAAATCTTAGAAGATTTCGGCGCCCTCAAGCCTTAGCCGGAGAATCATTAACCTACTCTCAATATTTATTTTACAAAAATGAAACAAAAAATCAAGGGGACAAAAAGGACAAAGGTTCAAAAATCAAAAATCAAACTCTCCCGCAGGAAGCGGAACCAAACCCCGGATTGGCACGCCCAACCCTGCCGTAGTCCAACCCCGGCCCGCCGCGCCACAAGACCAGAGAGGGAGCGCTGCCAAGCCCAACCCTTGTTCCGGGAAGATCTATAAAGTGATCTTTTAAAACATCGGGGTTGACAATATATAGAGCGATCCCGTCATGTATCGTTGCTCCTCTTTCGTCTTGAACAAGAGCATTTCT
>Ga0209542_10004378_pt1 | contig 29080 bp, 29 predicted proteins | sample RifCSPhighO2_01_FD_184028 | JGI IMG/M metagenome (GOLD analysis project Ga0209542, IMG submission 184028) | Soil microbial communities from Rifle, Colorado - Rifle CSP2_plank highO2_0.1 (SPAdes) (version 2) | ecosystem: Environmental > Terrestrial > Deep subsurface > Rock core/Sediment ...
ACCTCCGTAAAATCCAAGGTCTGTGAGTTTTCTAGTTTGGATTGACCGGCTCGATTGAGTCCGGGTTGATTCTAACCTGACGGTACCCGTCTTTGTCGGGGTAGATCCAGCCCTTCTCATCTTTCAGCAGCCAAAACTGCCGGCCGATGCTGGGAATATACGCCGCATCGTATATGTCGTGACGCTTGCTGCCCGGTTTCATTCCGGGGTTGTCCCAGCTTTCCTGCTTCCACCGGACGAGCTGTCCGGCTTCGAACATGCTGCTGTCCGGCGCTTTTTGAGCCCATATGTCCTTGATGGACGGCGGAGGTGCAGGGCTTCCGAAAATCAAGCCAAAAAGACGCGCTAGCATGAGACTGATCCTCGTCATTTTTGAGCCAACTGTTTTCTAGTATAGCATATACTTATTGTTGAGTCAAAGGCGTGTTGCTGATTGACGCAGGAACCTCCGAGCAGGGAGGACGACTCGCCGGCGACGCCGACCCCCGCTGCGCCGAAGTTTCCTCGGTCTTTACCCCCGTCCCCGGTGGTGTTGGCCCCATCGCGGTTGCAATGCTGTTTAAGAACCTTTTTACTCTTGCAAAAAGAACGCAAGAATAGTATTCAATGTTTGTAACGGTCGTGAATAGTATTGAATATTAAGTAAAGAAAAACTCCGGCCGTTAGGTCGGAGCAGGGTCAGCCGGGAACGAGTTCCCGGTGGGGTACGAAGAGCTTTCCGAACTCGTCGAAGAGCATGTCGTAGTTGAAGCCCGGAGAAAAGTCCTTCATGTTCCAGTGCGCATCGTTGAACCGGTGCGACATCTGGAAATCCACGAACGTCACCATTGAGTAGCGCTCGGCGCTCAGTGATTCGGTGGGGAGGACCCGGTGCCACAGGGCTTTCAGCGCGCATTTCGAGCGATACTGGAGACCCATACCGGGGAAGATGATGGTCTCCTTCTCACTCACCGGCCACGGCCGCCACCGGCGGTCGAAGCCGAAGTACTCGCCGCCGCCCTCGCTCTCGCCGAGATGAAAGGTGAACCCGCCGCGGTCGCCGTGGGGGTTGGCAAGCACTTCCTGGCCTTTGGGGTACCGCAGGAAGCGGAACGTCCAATAGTCCTGGCTGCGCATCACCTCGTCTTCGAACCCGGCAATGCCGTAGCATCGCTCCACTTCTCGCGCAAAGGTCTGCACCAGTGGTCCCATCCGGACGAGTAACACGTCCACCGCCCGGATGAAATCAGTCGCGCGCTTGTCGCCGACCTGCTCCGCCTTGGGGAGCAGGAGCGGATACTTGGAGCGGAGAGCGTGGAAGAGCTCCTTGTTGTCTCTCCGCGCGCCGACGTCTTCGCGCTTCATATAGCCGAAGTCATTGATACGGTCGCCCCCGGAGAGTAGACGCTTCTGCTCCATGGGGAGTGTGCAGAATGTCTTCCACGATTCCATTGCGCCCTGCATGGCCTGGCGCAGCGGACGCGGATATTTGATAGACACGAAACCGTCGGTCCGGAGAGTTTGAACCTCCATGAGCGTACTCCTATTTTTTCTGTAAGAACCTCTAACCTGGTTCCAGTATGGACCTCTATTGCTCAGCTGGAAGGGGATAACCTGTGGATTGTGTGGAAATAGCCACGGCGGGTTGCTCTAGCCCCATATTCTTGGTAATCTGACACCCATGTTTGCCATACGGTACTGGTCGATCCTTATCCTTATCGCCGCCGCGGGGATAGGATTTTTTGTATGGGCTACGACCGGTGGCGGCGGGCGGTTCGACTTTAAGCTCGGGCTCGACCTCTCGGGTGGGACGCATTTGGTCTACAGTACCGACACAAGCAAAATTGCCGCCGCCGACCTACAGGATGCTCTGACGGCTCTGCGCCAAGTTATTGAGCGCAGGGTCAACGCCTTCGGCGTCGGCGAGCCGGTGGTGCAGGTAGAGCAGGGCGGGGTGCTCGGCACCGGGCAATACCGGCTTGTGGTGGAGCTCCCGGGCGTTACCGATATTGAGGAGGCCGTCAAACGCATCGGCGAGACCCCTGTGCTTGAATTTAAACTTGTCAAACAGGGATTTGAAAATAATCTTGAAGACGCGCAGGGCTCTCCAAACACTGCGGCGTTTGAGGACACAGGGCTCACTGGCGCTTACCTCACGCGCGCGACATTGCAGTTTGACAACAGCAGTACCGGTGTCTCAACGCCAACTGTTCGAGTTGACTTTAATAGCGAGGGCGCCAAACTTTTTGGTGATATCACGTCACAAAATGTCGGTCGCCTACTGACGATATTTCTCGACGGCAGGATAGTTTCCGCACCTGTTATCCGCGACAAAATAACCGACGGCACTGCGATTATCTCAGGCAGTTTTTCTGCCGAGCAGGCGCGCGAGACGGTGCGCAACCTCAATCTCGGCGCTCTACCGCTCCCCATTGCGCTTGAATCAACCCAAACCATTGGCGCAACGCTCGGGGCCGATGCTCTGCACGCTGGGTTGTGGGCGGGCATCGTCGGCTTTATCCTGTTGGCGGCATTTATGATCCTTTGGTATCGCCTTCCGGGCCTCGTGGCTGTAGTTTCGCTCTTTATCTACTGCATCCTCATGCTGGCGATCTTTAAGCTCATTCCGGTAGTGCTCACCGCCGCCGGCATCGCGGGCTTTATCCTCTCGGTTGGTTTGGCAGTGGACGCCAACGTGCTTATCGCCGAGCGGCTTAAAGAGGAGCTTGCTGCCGGCAAAAAAGCGCAGGATGCGATCCGCGAAGGCTTCTCCCGCGCGTGGCTGGCTATCCGCGACTCTAACACCGCGCACATCATTGCGGCGGTCATACTCTTTTGGTTCTCCACGTCGCTCATCAAGGGCTTTGCATTGGTCTTCGGGTTGGGCGTTGTCGTTTCGATGCTGACCGCCATCACCGTGTCGCGCACGTTTATGCTGGCGCTCGGGCTTGATGAAAAGTCGAGGATCGGCCGCTTCTTTATGCTCTCGGGCATACAGAAGTAAATAAAAAAGAACAAATAATTTTGTATGAACGTTACAAAAAATCTTAAATACTTCTTTATCCTTCCGGGGCTCCTTTCGTTGGCGGCTGTTATAGCGCTTGGGCTCTGGGGCTTGCGCCCGGGCATCGACCTTTCCGGTGGTTCGCTCCTGCAGGTGACTTACTCGCTTGAGCGCCCCTCCGCCGAAAAAATCCAGGCGCTCGCTGCTCCGCTTGAGCTTGGCGAGATGCGCGTCCAGCCCGCCGACACAAATAGTTATATTATCCGCACCCGCGCACTAAGTAATGACGAGCACAACAACTTTGTGACGGTGCTCTCAGGGCTCGGCGTCATGCAGGAAGACCAGTTTACGACCGTGGGGCCGACTATCGGCGCGGAACTCCTTCAAAAGGCATGGATCGCGATCATGCTTGTTGTGCTGTGCACCATACTCTTTATCGCGTGGGCATTCCGCGGGGTCTCTAAGCCCGTGCAGTCGTGGAAGTATGGCATCGTCGCTATTGTTACATTGCTCCACGATATTCTCGTCCCCGCCGGGCTCTTTGCGGCACTGGGACACTTTGTCGGCGCCGAGGTGGACGCGCTGTTTATCGTAGCGCTTCTTACCATCCTCGGTATATCCATTAACGACACCATCGTCATCTTTGACCGCATCCGCGAGAACCTTCGTATCAATGAGGACAAAGGCCGCCGTGAGGAGTTTGAGGAGGTGGTAGGCAAGTCCATCACCCAGACCATCACGCGCTCAATCAACACCAGTATGACGGTTATCATCGTACTCGCGGCGCTGTACTTTATGGGTCCTGAAGCGACAAAGTACTTCTCCCTCACCCTCATTGTCGGTATGATAGCCGGCACCTACTCCTCAATCTTCCTCGCCTCGCCGCTCTTGGTGGTCTGGGAGCGCTGGCAGAAAAAGTAGTGATAAAATAAATGCCGAGTTGGCGTTTATTTATGAAGATTATTCTCTCCACACATACAGAAACCAACCTGTATTTTCGAGGAATTGATGGTTGGAAAGTAAAAGAGGTTGCTAAGTCTGCTTCTCGTAAACGGACACAAAAAGACGGTACAATAGTGGCGCAAAAAACCTTTGAGGACAAAACCCTGGAGGTAGTGTATGCTGAATATGATAATAAACGGGTAATCATTACAGCCTATTATGTTGATTAGATACGATACAATTGCAGACGCTAAATACATAACCCTCCTTCCTGAAAAACAGAAGAAGGGGGTTGTTGCGCGCACAAAAAAAATACATCCATGGTTGTTGGTTGACTACGACAAAAATGGAAATATGTTTGGCATTGAAATATTGAATGCCTCGGAGAATAAAGTCGAGGATGTTTTTGAAGAACTTTTTGGCGACCCAGATTATGGTATGGAACTTCGCCCGTCTTTCGTCCGGCGTTTAAAAAAATCTATTAAGTCCACTAAAGCCTCTCGTACTCACGACCTGCGAACTGTATTAAAAAAGTAACAAAATACATAGGACTGCCCTATGTATTTTCTTCCTCGCCGCTCTTGGTGGTCTGGGAGTGCTGGCAGAAAAAGTAGGGGGTATACTTGAGACAGAAGGCATCCGATTTTGCACAATCGGGTAACGGACGAGCAGCGAAAAGCCCCGGGTGTCACGGCTTCCGGTACGCAGCCTCGATGTTGTCCGAACAATAACTGTCTCTCGGGAAGCACCTCCCTAACGTCTGCCCCGCCCACTCACCGGCGGGGCGCTCTGTTCTTCGGCCGGCCGGCTTGACTTCAGATACGCAACGTCTATACTGTCTTTACTGCCTTTGGGGCGGTTTTTGTTTGACTCGGGCTTAATCAAGCCGAAGATCCTGAGTCGCGTACGTCGAATGGGCGTCCGTTCAAAAAAACAAAAACAGGGCTTAAGACAGGGTACGTTGACAACAACGAATAAAAACATCAGCTGGCGGTCCAGGCCGGCGATGAACGATCACACCGATCAAAAAAAAGCCCGCCGTCGTTCCTTAGAAAGAACTATGGCGAGGCAAGCAAGAATAATGAGGGACTAGTTTATCTCAGCATAGTGTGCTGGGCACTTTTCTCTTGTTCCGTTCATCGAGTTACAGATCAATCCGATCTAATAATCAGAGTTTGATCCTAGCTCAGGGTGAATGCTAGCGGCGTGGATAAGGCATGCAAGTCAAGGGGTCCCGAGAGCAATCGAGGGAAACCGGCAGACGAGGTAGTAATACGCAGGTACGCACCGAAGAGTCCGGCATAGCTCGCCGAAAGGCGGGGTAATTCCGGATGGTGTCCCGAGAGTAATCGAGGGACTAAAGTAGCAATACGCTCTTTGAGCGGCCTGCGGGGCATCAGCTAGTTGGTAGGGTAACGGCCTACCAAGGCGACGACGCCTAGGGGACCTGAGAGGGTGACCCCCACCGATGGGACTGAGACCAACTGATCTCCTTGGAGAGCGATCTCCATGAAAAATCCAACTCATAACGGTGAAGTCTTTTGGGGGATGTAGTATAATATCCCCGTGAAACAAAAGATAATACCGTGGGAAGTCGATGTTAATAGTTTTTCGGACAAGTATGTAGCGGGGTTTTTGGACGGCGACGGTTCTATCGTCGCCACGGTCGAGAAGCGTCCCGAAAGGAGGCGCTTTCCGTATCGTGTACGGCTGAAGATTGTGTTTACACAACACAGCCGTCACAAAAAAATCATCGTGCTATTATGGGAGTTTCTTGGAAAGGCGGGACACATCTGGGATGTTTCCTCACATAACCTTGTGGAGCTTGTTATTCAAGATCGTACAGAAGTGACCCGTATTCTGAAAAGAATACGCCCACATCTCATTATCAAGAAGCGGCAAGCACTGCTCATGGAAGATATTCTAAAAATCTATGAGAAAAGCAAGGTAAATACGAGAAGCTCTTTGTTCGAAAGCGAGTATGCATCGGTTCTGTCTTTGGTAAAAGAAATCAGGAGACTGAATTCAAACACTGGAGGCAAAATCATACTCAAGTAACATTTGACCCCGTAACGACTTTCCGCATATGCGGAGGAGTTATCGCAATGCCGTAAAAAGCTAAAGCGGTAGCTAACATCGTTGGCCCTCCTTTTTTGCAAAGGAGGTGAAGGTATAGTCTGATACCCCGAGTGATCGGGGAAAACACTATGACGGCCCATACATCTACGGATGGCTGCAGTCGAGAATATTTGGCAATGGGCGAAAGCCTGACCATGCGACGCCGCGTGCTGGACGAAGTCCTTCGGGACGTAAACAGCTTTTATGCGTGAAGAAGTAATTGACATTAGCGCATGAATAAGGGGCTCCTAACTCTGTGCCAGCAGGAGCGGTAATACAGAGGCCCCAAGCATTACCCGGAATCACTGGGCGTAAAGGGTGTGTAGGCGGTCGTATTAGTCCTTCGTAAAAGCTCTCGGACTCAATCCGGGAAATGCGGGGGAAACGGTACGGCTACGAGGGCGCGAGAGGTGATTGGAACTCATGGTGTAGGGGTGAAATCCGTTGATATCATGGGGAACACCAAATGCGAAGGCAAATCACTGGCGCGCTCCTGACGCTGAAACACGAAAGCGTGGGAATCGAACGGGATTAGATACCCCGGTAGTCCACGCCCTAAACGATCACAACTGGCTATAAGGAGTATCGACCCTCTTTGTGGCGAAGCTAACGCGTTAAGTTGTGCGCCTGGGTAGTACGGCCGCAAGGCTAAAACTCAAAGGAATAGACGGGGACTTGCACAAGCGGTGGATCATGCGGCTCAATTCGATGACAAACGAAGAACCTCACCAGGGTTTGAAACTCAACTGTAAGCCTTAGGAAACTTTGGCCCTCGCAAGACTGTTGGGCAGGTGATGCATGGTCGTCGTCAGTTCGTGGCTTGAGTTGTTCCCTTCAGTGGGGTAACGAACGCAACCCTCGTTGCCTGTTTTAAAAGTCAGGCGAGACTGCCCCCTCACGGGGGAGGAAGGTGAGGATGACGCCAGATCAGCATGTCCCTCTGATATCCTGGGCTGCACGCATGATACAATGGCATAGACAACGGGTCGCGACGGGGTAACCCTGAGCTAATCCTTACAACTATGCCCCAGTTCGGATTGAGGTCTGCAACTCGACCTCATGAAGCCGGAATCGCTAGTAATCGCGGGTCAGCTATACCGCGGTGAATACGTTCTCAAGTCTTGTACTCAACATAGAAAAGTGCTTCGTAGTTTTGTTTTCTAGTCCGTTAAAATCGGACCCGATTTTCTGAACGTAAATCGGTAGCGAAAGGGCAGTCAGACATCGCGAGATGTCTGGCGGAGAGCCCTAGTAGCAAAAAGCAGCCTCCCACTGGCAACAGTGAAAGAGTGTGTACGACCCAGTAGGTGAGTAATGGGGAAGTACACTAAAAAGCTTAGATGGATGCATGGAACAGAAAACGAAATGACCGAAGGAGATCTCATAATTTAAGGCAAACGGTAGTTATGAGAAGTCAGCAGAGTCGTAGTAGACCCAGTAAGTCTGACTTACTGGGACGAAGGACAAAACCGTAGTCGTGAATTTCGCAGAGGGTATAGTTCTTTGTGCTGTTTGGTTCGCTACTGTAGAGCTCAGAGCTTTTCCCGCGATGGAGCCTCTTTAAGAGGTTTTGTGGGGGAGAGACATGGTTAGAGCGCCAGAGAGTCACTCTGGAGGTTGAAGGTTCAAATCCTTCCGGTTGCTCCAAACAGTTTGGGCGAACTAGTTCGCCCCCTCTGCGAAATTCACGACACGGGCTCGCGTAGTACGGGAAATCCGTATGCTACGTGGGGACGCACACTGAGCCTTCAGTGGTAGCAATCCGCCCGTCAACTCAAGGGAGCCGGGAGTGCCTGAAGCGTCACTTCGGTGGCGTCACGGCAAGTTCGGTGACAGGGAGTAAGTCGTAACAAGGCACGGGTAGCGGAAGCTGCTCGTGGAACAATTCAACTGAAAAGCTGTTGTGCATCTCGTACGAGTGCATGACTGAATCGGCGATCCTTTCGCGCAAGCGGGAGGGGATGATAGTGCTAATCCTATATTGCACTCGCTGCGCCCTTCGTAGCTTTAGCGAAGAAGGGGTATTGGTCCAAAGCGTAGGGACCCTCGATGGCCTGTAGAGTACGCTTTGTTGAGTATGAAGCGGAAAACAGGTTTAAAATCCCGAGAGAAATCGAAGGACACAAAACGGAACAAGAGAAAGGTGTGTTTCTCGAAGACCCTGAGCACAGTCGAAGGGTACTTATGCACATATGCCCCTGTTGGGGCTATTTGTGTTGCCAAAAAACCCGTGTTAGGGTGGGGATAGACAGTTTAGTTTTCATTATTTTTTCAGCAAGAGGAGAAGCGAATGGCCGCCAATCGCCGCCACAAGCACGCCGAAAAAGAGTGGCTCACCCGCCGCTGCCATCCAAGCTAGGGAGGAGTATTTTTTCTTCTACAGCATTCCCCACACTCTCTTACCCCCGACCGCACTGGCCGGGGGTATCCTTTTTTGTTGATAAGTTTTTCTTGCATTGTTCGGGTAAGAGTGATACTAATTGCAATTAGTCCCAACGCGTTCTTTTTGGAGGAAGAGGAATGTCGCAAGAAACTGTCGTGAAGAGTTACTACCCCAACCGCGGATATGGATTTCTTATCAATCCAGAAGGAGATGGCGATATTCTTTTTCGCAAATGTGGGCGTCGCAACCCCTCGTCTGACTCTACACTTAATGGGGACACTCCCAATAAGGGACAAAAAGTCGAAATCCTCACCCTGACCCAAAACAAAAAAGGTCTTCGGGCAACCCAATGGCGGTTACTTTAGCGACCGTCAAGAAACCGTCGCGGAGTGCGCGACGGCTTTTTCTTTTGGCGTTTTTTTGCTAGTATCTGGACACACGCACCGCGCGCTTAGCTCAGTTGGTAGAGCATTCGACTGATACTCGAAAGGTCCTAGGTTCGATCCCTAGAGCGCGCACTACTTCTCTCCCCTCTGCGGGGGAGCTACGAAGTGGCGGAGTAAAGTGTAGGATGAGCATTATGGGCATGTGGCGGAACTGGCATACGCGTGCGTCTCAGAAGCGCATGGAGCAATCCTTGGGAGTTCAAATCTCCCCATGCCCACAGTAGGTTTTACATTTTGTCTTTTTTATAGTTAGATATAGGTAGAGTAGGAGGACATCCCATGAAGCACCGTCGTATGTGTGAGTGCGGACGTCCCATCTACGTCCGCAAACAAAAGGAAAGGAAGAGATACACGTCCGATGCCGAGCACAATAGGTGTGCTCGGTGTTACCGGAGTCTTATGGACTCCGTTCGTTGCCACCCACCGCCCCGGCCCTATTCCTGCGAAGCCCTCTCGGTTGCCGCCGAGTAGGGCTTTTTACTATCGTGCGATAAGTTCCGGAACAGACAAAATTTTAGACGGGCTCCTGTGGCCACTCACGATACGGACTTTTTGTACCTGAACCTTATAGTGCATCGCCACCAGCTCGACAATGCGCCGGTTGGCCAAGTTGCGCAGGGCGGGCTCTTTGACCGATATCTTAAAATGTCCGGCTGAAATCTCCTGAATTAGTTCTTTTTTTGCTCCCGCAATAACCCGCACTTTAATATACATACCGCCACAGTAGCATAAGACCAACCCCTCACGTACCCTTCATGAAGAGAGGAATATACTAAGCTAGCATTATTAGTCATTAATAGGGAACGTATTTTATATATGGAGAATCAAAATAATACTGGATGGATAGTTGGAGCTGTCGTCGTAGTTCTTATCGCGGGAATTTGGTGGTTTGTGCAGTCCACTACTACCCCCAACGGCAATGCCACCACTACGCCGCAGACCACGGCCGGAGCGGGCTCTCCGGTAGCTACAGCCAGCGAGGTGCGTACCAACTTGACCGTTAACGGTCTCATTGCAAGCCTTGCGAATTCGGGCAAGTTTGCCGCACTATACACTTCGACGGGCGTCTCCGCGTCCGTGACCGGCAAGGGACCGTACACCGTGTTCGTACCTACAGACGGCGCGTTTGCGAACCTTACCGACGCTATCTCTACCATGACCGCCGCAGAAAAAAAGCGTCTCGTGCAGTACGCGGTGGTCTCCGGCAAGAGACTCGACCTTGACGCGGTTAGCAGCGGCACGCACATCGCGCTCTCAAAGGATACACTCAACTTCCAGGTTCATCCGCAGACCAAGTTGGCCTACGTTAACAACGGATATGCCCTTACGTAATACAAAACAAGTAACGGCATCGTCTATGTAATCTCGGCGGTGCTGGTACCGCCGCAGACGCCTGACTCGACGACTGGTTCCACGGGCTCGCCGGTTCCGGGCAACTAAAAACCAGAAGAAAGTTTTACAAACCCGCTGCTTCCTTTGCAGAAGCGGCGGGTTTGTTGCATGATAAGATAACCATGGGTTATAAAGAGTTTTTTGCCAGCAAACGGATAACCCTGATGGGGCTGGGGCTTCTTGGACGCGGGGTTGGGGATGTGGAGTTTTTGGCTCCGCTCTGCAAGGAATTGGTTGTCACTGATATAAAAAGCGAGGGGGAACTTTCAACATCACTCGAGCGGCTCAAAAAGTTTTCGAATATTTACTTTACGCTCGGCGGTCACAAAGAAGCAGATTTTACTAACACCGACATTATTATTAAGGCCGCAGGCGTGCCGCTCGACTCTCCGTACATTGCCGCTGCCCGCAAAGCGGGTGTGCCGGTCTACATGAGTACGGCGCTCTTCGCCAAATTTGCGCAGGAAGCGGGCGCGACACTCGTGGGCGTCACTGGCACGCGCGGCAAGTCGACCGTCGCGCACCTCATCTATCAGACGCTCAAGGCGGCCGGCAAGCAGGCGCACCTCGGCGGCAATATCCGGGGCCTCTCGACCCTCGCGATGCTCCCCAGTATAAAAGCGGGCGACATCGTTGTGATGGAGCTCGACTCCTGGCAGTTACAGGGCTTTGGCGACCTTAAAGTAAGTCCTCCTATCGCCGTGTTTACTAACCTGATGGACGATCACCTCAACTACTATGGTGGGGACAAAGAAGCATATTTTTTGGACAAGGCAAATATTTTTTTACATCAGAAAAACGGGAACAAACTTATTGTGGGAGCAGGCGTGCTCGCGCAAGTACAAAAAGCCATGCCGCCGGTTGTACCGCTCGTGCCACCGCCCCTACCGCATGACTGGAAGTTGCAACTCATTGGCGAGCATAATAAAGAAAACGCCACACTCGCGGCGCTTGCCTTGCGTATACTCGGGCTATCCGAGGATGAGATTAAGAACGGGTTGGAGTCATTTGAGCCAGTCGAAGGCCGCCTGCAAAAGGTTGCAGAAATAAAAGGCGTCACCTTTTATAACGACAACAACGCCACCACGCCCGATGCGACTCTCGCGGCGTTGAGTTCATTTGATATCGAGCACACAATACTTATCGCAGGCGGCGCCGACAAGGGGCTTGAGCTCAGCGTGCTCATAGAGGCACTGAAAAAATGTAAAAAAGTGCTGCTGCTGGAGGGTACCGGCACCGATCGGATAAAAAATGAGCTTGAAAACACTTCGATATATCGAAGTATTACCGGGACACTTGACGATGCATTAGCTGCGGCAGTACCGGGGGATGTCATACTCTTCAGCCCCGCCTTCGCCTCCTTCGGCCTGTTCAAGAACGAGTATGACCGCAATGACCAGTTTGTGGCGGCAATCAAACAACTGCGATGAAAGATAAAAAAATATACATGGTCGGGATTGGCGGGATTGGGATGTCCGCGCTGGCGCAACTCTACGCGCACGAAGGAGCCATAGTTACCGGCTCGGATAAGAGCGAATCGCCGACAACACACTTGCTACGCGAGAAAGGAGTGGAGCCATATATAGGCCACTCTGCCGCGCAAGTACCCGAAGACACGCAGTTGCTTGTATACAGCGACGCCGTGCCGGAGAACAATCCCGAGCGCGCGCGTGCAGTAGCACTCGGGATACCGCAACAGTCCTATTTTGAGGCGCTCGGCGAAGTTGCTAAGCACAAGCGAACAATCGCCGTTGCGGGCACAAACGGAAAAACAACCACAACCGCTATGCTCGGACGCCTGCTTATTGAAGCGGGGCTCGACCCGACGGTAGTAGTGGGAAGCATCGTGTCGGAGTGGGGAAGCAATTTCCGTGCGGGCAAGAGCGATTTGTTTGTGGTGGAGGCGTGCGAGTATCGCAACCACTTTCTAAACTTTGCGCCGGAACTTCTTATCATCACCAATATCGAGTGGGACCATACCGACTACTTTAAAACCCCCGCCGAGCTTGAGGCCGCATTTAATGAGGCGCGGCGACGGGCAAAGGGTGTCATCGAAAAAGAGCAATACAAAAACGAGAATATTCCGGATCTTTTGGTGCCGGGCGAATTTAATAAAGAAAACGCCCGCGCCGCAAAAGCGGCGGCAAAAAGGGTTTCTCCAAACACGCCGGAAAGCGTATGGGACGCCTCTCTTGCGTCCTACAAGGGCACATGGCGGCGGTTTGAGCAAAAAGGAACCCTACCAGGTGGAGCGCTGCTTTACGACGATTATGCCCATCATCCGACCGCTATAGCAAAGACAATCGAGGCGGCGCGGCAAAAATTCCCCGGAAAAAAAATTGTACTGTTTTTTCATCCCCACCTCTACAGCCGCACACGCGATCTATTTGACGCCTTTGCGCTCGCGCTCGCCAGTGCAGACGAAACGTATATCCTGCCAGTGTATGCCGCTCGCGAGCCGCACGACCCGAGTGTCTCGCACGAGGCGCTCGCAGCCGCTGTTGTTGCCAAAGGGGGCACTGCACGGGCAGTGGACGGATATGAGGAGACAGCCGGACTTTTGCAGAGACTCTCCGGTGATACGATTGCTTTTACCATGGGTGCAGGCGACGTGTATAAAGCGGGGGAAGCGGCATTAAAGAAATAAATATATGACAGGCAAGCTTTCAGTTGTGGCGACGCCCATCGGCAACCTCGAGGACATTACTCTGCGCGCGCTGCGTATCTTAAAGGAAGCCGACTATGTCGCATGTGAGGATACGCGACAGACGCGCAAGCTGCTCTCACATTTTGATATACATACACCAGCAGTGTCTGACTCTAAAGTGCTCGGGTTGCTTGCGCAGGGCAAGCACATCGCGCTTGTCTCAGACGCCGGCACACCCAATGTCTCCGACCCAGGGGGCGAGCTGGTGGCCAAGGTGAGAGCACAGGGGGCACAGATAGAGACCATCCCCGGCCCGTCGGCGCTTGTCGCGGCACTTTCTATCGCAGGAATTAAGGCACCCTCTTTCACATTTTACGGATTTTTGCCGCAAAAAAAGGGGAGGGAAAAGTTGTTTAAAGACATTGCGACAAGCGACCGTGCAAGTATCTTTTTTGAGTCGCCCCATCGGATTATGAAAGCGCTTGAAGCGCTCACAAAAGCCGCCCCCAGCCGCCGCATTGGCCTTTATAGGGAACTTACAAAAATATACGAAGAAGCGCTCATCGGCACCGCCGAAGAGCTGTACGCGCGGCTGGAGCAAGACCCTCAAAAACAGCGCGGGGAGTTTGTGGTTATAGTGGAGAGTATGTAGCCGCAGTGGTATACTCGGTTTATGTCTAAAGAAATGGCCGTAATCGGACTCGGCATCTTTGTCATCGTCGTGCGCACGATGCTCGGCGTACCCGGTTCCTGGCAGACGGCGCTTTTTGTGGCCGCCGGGGTTGCTCTTGTGGTGATAGGGTTCCTGCTACGTGGTGAGGCCATCAGCCGCTCTGCGCTGCCGCGCTTTGAGCGGCCGGGGCGCTCCTACCCTTTTGTCGACAATTCCGCTCCTACTGCTGCACCCAATGAATATAAAGAAGGAATCACCTCACTCAATTAAACGCCCGCTTGTGCTCGGTGGAGCACTATGCGCGTCTGTTCTGCTCGCGCTCGGCGTTTTTTTTGGCGTGCCGGAACTCCTTTCTGTCTCCTACGTAAACGAGGCCACCTCGACTCCAATAGGGAGTACCTCCGCGCCAGTGCTCGACACACTCGATTACGATATGCGCCTGCTTGCACTTGCGCATGTTGCCACCTCGAGCATGTGGTACGAAGCGTTTCTCTCCGGAGCGACAACCACCCGCCTGTCCACAGCGACGAGTTCGCCTCTCATTGCTCCTTTGTGGCCGACACACAAGGCGTATCCGCGCTACGGCGCCTTACTCCCATTTAATCGCATCGTCGCATACTATGGCAACTATTACTCTACGGGCATGGGCATACTCGGCGAGTACCCGGAGGAGGAGGTACTAAAGCGGCTTAGGGAGGAGGTCGCCGCGTGGGAGCAGGCAGACCCTTCCACCCCCGTGGTGCCGGCTATCGAATATATTGATGTTACTGCACAAAAGAGCGCCGGAAAGGACGGCAAGTATCGCCTGCGTATGCCGGACAGCCAAATAGACAAGGCGCTCGCGATGGCTAAAAAAATAGAGGGCATCGTGGTACTCGAGATACAAGTAGGCCTCAGCACTGTAGAAGAAGAGTTGCCGCTGCTCGAACACTATCTCGCTATGCCGCAGGTACACCTGGCGCTTGACCCGGAGTTTGCAATGCACGGGGGCGTAGCGCCCGGACGCGTCATCGGCACCATGAGTGCCGAGGATATCAACTGGGCGGTGCGCTATCTCTCAAACATAGTCAAGGTAAACAATGTGCCGCCAAAAATTTTAATCGTGCACCGGTTTACCGAAGAGATGGTTACCAGCTACCAGCGCATCGAACCAAGCCCCGAGGTGCAGGTGGTGATGAACATGGACGGCTGGGGTTTTGGGGCAAAAAAAATCAATACTTATAACTCGGTTATATACTCCGAGCCGGTGCAGTTTACCGGTATAAAGCTCTTTTATAAAAATGACCTAAAACCGCCCTCAACGGCGCTCCTGACGCTCCAAGAAATACTTGGACTTACCCCCACCCCTATTTATATACAGTACCAGTAGCACTAGTATAGTGTGTTTTGTTGTAGTATAGTTGTTGCAGAAGAAACTCCAGCACAAGAGGTGGTCAATGAATATCGTATTCGCTGATCCTCGACTCGATAAGAAAGAGGATGAAATGACGGTTGAACAACTAAAGGACAGGTATGACCACATGACGAGGCATGCCAGCGAAAAAATGATGCAGGCCATCAGGTCATCGGGTCCTTTGTGTTCGGATCCATTCATTCGGACTCGGCAGGTACTATACCGAAAGATATTCGAAACCGAACACGGCGTTATCTTTTCGGGCAGTCCTGATGGGATAATGCATATCCCGTTCTAATGCGCACACGCCAGAAGTTGCCCGACCGCTGACACGGTTGGGCTTTTCTTTTTGCTATACTTACGGCAATGCAGGAGGACCCCGACCAGATAAATTATTTTGCCCAAACCAATAGCCGGGGCAAGGAGATATCGTTTGGCATCAAGCGCAAAGACAGGGCGCGGCATATGTACGTCATCGGTAAGACCGGGATGGGCAAGTCGACCCTGTTGGAAAATATGGCCATACAAGACATCCGCAACGGCGAGGGAGTGGCCTTTATAGACCCTCACGGTTCTACTGCCGACCGGATTATGGAGTATGTCCCCAAGGAGCGCATAAAGGATGTGGTGTACTTTGCACCGTTTGATATGGAGTGTCCTATTGCCTTTAACGTGATGGAGGATGTCGGCTACGACAAGCGCCACTTGGTGGTCTCGGGGCTGCTCTCGGCCTTTCGCAAGATTTGGGTAGACGCGTGGAGCGCGCGCATGGAGTATATTCTCTCAAACACCTTGTTGGCGCTCCTGGAGTACGAAGGTGCCACGCTCTTGGATGTCAATCGACTGCTTATCAACAAAATGTTCCGCAAGAAGGTGATCGAGAATGTCAAAGATCCGATTGTAAAGAGCTTTTGGGTGGACGAGTTCGCCAACTACACCGACCGTTATACACAGGATGCTACGCCCGCGATACAAAATAAAGTGGGGCAATTTACAAGCAATCCGCTCATCCGCAATATCATAGGCCAACCAAAGTCGTCTTTTGACATCCGTCGGATGATGGATGACAAGAAGATTTTGATTATGAACCTCTCCAAAGGCCGCGTCGGCGAGGTAAACGCGACACTCCTGGGGAGTATGCTTGTTACAAAAATTTATCTGGCGGCGATGTCGCGCGCCGATGTTCCCGCCGAGGTGATGCAAAAACTCCCGCCGTTTTATTTTTATGTGGACGAGTTTCAGAACTTTGCCAACGAAAGCTTTTCGGATATCCTTTCGGAGGCGCGCAAATACAAACTCAATCTCATTATCGCGCACCAATACGTCGAGCAAATGGAGGAGGAGGTGCGTGATGCGGTCTTTGGCAACGTTGGCACGACCGTTGCTTTCCGCGTAGGGCCGTTTGACGCCGAGACGCTGGAAACCATTTTTGATCCGCAGTTTACCGCAACCGACCTTGTTAATCTTGGGTTCGCCCAAATTTATCTCACGTTGATGATAGACGGCGTTGGCTCCCCGCCTTTTAGTGCCACAACGCTCGCCCCTTTTGACCCGCCGCCGGAGCGCTACGTCGATGAAGTTATCGCGGCGTCGCGGGCTGTTTACGGCAAACCCCGGACCGAGGTAGAAAAGATGATAGATGAGTGGCAAAAGAGCGATCCGCCGCTGGAGCCGCCAAAGCCCAAAAGGCCTCCCGTTGCGCACGCAGAACCGCGCTCCCCCCAAGACGCAAAATATACGCCCCCTGTTCGTCCGCCGGCTCCGGTGCCTCCCCCTGTGCTTGTACCGCCTCCGCCTCCACCTCCAAAAAAGGAGGTAGACAGTATGCCGCCACCACAGCCGCACCATCTGCGCCCTGTAAGGCCGCCGAGCGGACAACGGCCTCCTGCGCCGCCGGAGGCGCCGAAGCCGCCTCCGCTTTCGGGACCGAAGAACCTGCGCGAGGCGCTTGCGCAGGTCACCATTGCACAGGCGACGGGGTCACCCCTTAAGGAGGCCTTAAAATCTGCCACTCCTTCCCAAAAAGCGCCGCCACAAAAGGATGTCTTCCCCGAACAAACATTGCGCGATATGCTCAAAGTTGATGACCTTCCTGACAATGCACAATAATCGGACAACCGTCGTTTTGTTTTTTATTTTGTTTGCGGCGATAGGGGTGCCGCCGCTGTCGGCCGACCATGCGGTAAATATAAATACTGCCACGCTTACGCAGCTTAAGACGCTCGACGGAGTGGGTGACGTGGTTGCGCAAAGCATCGTCGACAACCGCCCCTATGCCGCTATCGAGGAGGTAAGCCGTGCAAGCGGCATAGGGGCTCCCGGCTCTGTCTCGTACGAAAAAATAAAAAACCACATTACGGTCGGTACAACCCAAACGCCGCCGGTTGAAATTCCACCTGAGAGTCCACCTCAAACACAAACACAAGCGACTCAAACGCAACTCCAATCACAGAGCGCAAATGAACCGCCCTCTATAACCGTTAGTGTGGTCACCGACAAAGTAGTGACAGCAGGAGGCGGCTCATACTCTGAGGCCGCAGCGTACACGGCTTCAGGACAGCCGATTGTTTCCGGCGCGCGGTATATATGGAACTTCGGCGATGGTACCGTTGCCGAGGGAAAGCGTGTCTTCCACACCTATCATTATCCGGGACGTTATGTGCTTTCAGTGACCGCCGCATATAATTATTCGTCCGCAATGAGTCGCACTACTGTTGAAGCCAGGGATGCAACAGTTTCCCTCGGTGCCGAGGGAGACGGCTCGCTTCTGGTCTATAATCTTTCAGACAGCGACCTTGACGTCGGATTATGGTCTTTGCAGGACGGAGGACAAAAATACGTCATACCGGAGCATACTTTTATATTAGCAAACGAAGGCGTGCGTTTTGCTGCAGAAGTGACCGGTTTGCTCGGCAGCCCTTCGGCAGAGTTGCACTATCCAAACGGTGTCGCTGCCTCCTCGGCGGTGCCAGGACAGAACTCTCCCTTGCGGGGAGAACGTGTGCCGACCCCCGCGTTTGTTTCTACGCCACCCCCCACTATTTCGGCTCCCACAGCGTCACAGCCAAACGTTGAGAGTGTTTCGGCCGCCGCCGCACTTGGCTCCCCTGCGGCACGCGGCTCATCCATGTTGCTGACCTCGCTTGTTGCGCTTGCAGGACTCTTGACTGTCGGGGTTGCGGGCATTCACTATTCCCGTCCGCGTAAAGGCCTAGAAACCCCGCCCGCCGCCGAGGAGTTTGATATTGAGTAACCCCGCTTCATGCGGTAGGGTAATGGCTATGGCGCAAAAAACTGTATTAGTTACCGGCGGTGCGGGTTTTATCGGCTCGCATCTTTGTGAACGCCTAATCAAGGACGGCCACAAGGTTATTTCGCTTGATAATTATTTTACCGGCTCGCGTGACAATCACGTCGCGGGCGTGGAATATAGAGAGGGTCATACTAAAGATATCGCTGCACTGGTACCTGAGACGCCGGACACCATCTACCACTTGGGCGAGTATTCGCGGGTTGAAATTTCGCTCGCCGAACCCGCTCTTGTCTGGGATTTAAACAAAGATGGTACGTTTGGCGTAGTTGAATTTTGGAGAAAGAAGGGGAGCAAATTGGTGTATGCGGGTTCTTCGACCAAGTTTGGCGACGGCGGCCTTGGTCGTATGCAAAGCCCCTACGCGTGGACCAAGGCCAGCAACACCGAGCTCGTGGAAAATTACGGGCGATGGTACGGGCTTTCGTACGCAGTCACTTATTTTTATAACGTGTACGGCCCGCGCGAGCGCGCGGGCAAGTACGGTACAGTAGTGGAGATTTTTCATCAGCAGTATCTTTCGGGGCAGCCACTTACGGTTGTCCTGCCCGGTACGCAGAAGCGCAACTACACACACGTTGCTGACATCGTTAGTGGGCTTGTCTTGGTTGGAGAGAAGGGGGTAGGAGACGAGTACGGTCTCGGTGCGTCTGAATCCTATTCGGTACTCGAAGCAGCACAACTGTTCGGCGGTGAAATTAAGATGATTCCGGAGCGCAAGGGCAACCGCATGGAGGCAACGCTTGATACCACCAAAAGCGAGGGGCTTGGTTGGGTTGCCAAAAAAAAGCTCTCCGACTATATAGCAAAAATAATCCGATGAAGAAAGTCCTCATATTTTCCCTAGCCTACTACCCGCGCGTGGGCGGGGCCGAGGTGGCTATAAAAAAAATTACAAACAATATCAAGGATATTGAATTTCATATGGTGACGATGCGATTTTCTTCGGCCGACAAGAAAAAAGAAAAAAATGAAAATGTTACGATCCATCGTGTAGGGCAGGGAAGCGGCTACTTTTCAAAAATTCTTTTTATTCCGCTCGCGGCTTGGGAAGCACGTCGGCTCCACAAAACAGAAAAATTTGATGCGGTATGGGTGATGATGAGCTATATGCTCCTACCATTCTTGCTCTCGGGTCTGCGCATACCGTACGCGCTCACGCTGCAAGAGGGCGACACCGAGCATCACATGTTTAGACGCCTACGCATCTTGCCGTTTTTACCGCTTATAAATCGTGGATTTCGCGGGGCAACGGTCGTGCAAGTGATATCCAACTATCTCGGCACCTGGGCTCGCAAACGCGGGTTTGTGGGGACTCCTGAAATTATTCCCAATGGCTGTGATGTCTTTTGGTTTGGTCAAAACATTCTAGCAGACAACAGAAGCCGATTCTGGACACAGAGAGGTATACCCAGCAACAACATCATTCTTATCACCACCTCAAGATTGGTACATAAAAATGCGGTAGACGATGTCATTCGTGCGCTTTTGGAACTTCCAAAAAATATTCATTTTGTAATATGTGGAGAGGGACCACTCGATTCGTATCTGAAGAATCTTAGAAAAAAACTTAAATTGTCCGAGCGTGTACATTTTATGGGACAAATTTCTAATACAACTCTTGTACATTATTTGCATGCGTCGAACATTTTTATACGCCCCTCCCGCTCCGAAGGCATGGGTAACTCTTTCATCGAAGCGATGGCCGCGGGGCTGCCAGTCATCGCAACTCAAGAAGGGGGTCTCAAGGATTTTATTTCACCCGAGGTTGCCTGGGTGGTAGAGAAAAACCGGCCCGACCAAATAGCGTTGCAAATTAAGGACATTTTAGGGAACCCCGAGCACACACAAAAGGTTATAGAAAGTGCGCGTAATCTGGCTGTCCAAAAATACGACTGGCAGTTGTTGGCGCACGATATGCGGGAGAAGGTTTTCTCCCGACTTTTTACATGAAAATTCTTATTGCAACCGGCCTGTATCCTCCTGAAAGTGGCGGGCCAGCCACCTACAGCAAACTGCTTGCCGAGCGCCTGCCGGCGCTTGGTTTTGATGTATCCGTACTGCCGTTTAGGGTAGTGCGGCATTTGCCCAAGATACTTCGTCATATCGCATACTTTTTTAAAATAGTATTTCGCTCTGCAGATATTGTGTATGCGCAAGACACGGTGAGTGTTGGATTGCCAGCAGCTCTTGCATGTTTACTTACGGGAAGAAAGTTCATAGTCCGTGTCCCGGGTGACTATGCGTGGGAGCAGGCGCGCCAACGTTTTGACGTTACCGACGAGCTCGACGAATTCCAAAAGAAATCATATGGTCTACGTGTATGGCTCCTGCGCACAGTGCAAAAGTGTGTCTTAAACCGTGCTCGCGCGGTAGTGGTCCCGAGTCAGTACATGAAAGGAATAGTCAGAAAGTGGCGCCTTACTCCCGAGGTGTCAGTGGTCTACAGCAGTATAGATATGCCCCGACCGGCTGAGATAAATCATCCACAGGGTTTTTTGGTGGTCACCATAGCACGTCCAGTCCCATGGAAAGGTCTCGAAGGCCTTAAGCGTGTTGTGGCTCGAGAAAAAAATTGGCACCTAGAGATTGTAAATGATCTACCCCACGCAGAAGCCATGGGGTGGGTAAAAGCAGCAGATGTATTTGTGCTTAACTCAACATATGAGGGTCTTTCCCACGCACTCATTGAAGCTATGATGCTCGGCACCCCAGTTGTTGCAACGCAAGTTGGGGGTAATCCTGAACTAGTTGAAAATGGAGTCACGGGTCTTCTCGTCAAACCAAAAGATGATGAATCTCTTTACAGAGCTTTAAAAGATGTTGAGCAAAACAAAGAAGCGGCTCGTGCGCGTAGCAAGATTGCCCAAGCAAAGTCCACCACCTTTTCAATTGACCGTACGATAAAGGAGCTCGCCACACTTTTACGCACAATATGAAAGTCCTGATGATTACTGGCGATAAGAATTTTTCCGCGAGTCCGCGCTTTGCGCTGCAGGCAGCGCAGGTCGAGCGGCTCGGGGTTGTTTATATAGGATGGGGAAGTTTGTGGCCGAAAGTTCCCGCTGGGCAGTTTGACGTAGTGACCGCGCAGGACCCCCTGCTGCGCGGCGCGTTTGCGCGTCGTGCGGCAAAAAAAATAGGGGCGCGGTTTAATGTGCAAGTCCATATGGATTTGCAAGTACTGCCGTGGTGGAAGCATATTCTTGCACGAATTATTTTGAGGCACGCAGACTCTATCCGCGTTGTGTCGGAAAAAATAAAGAAACAAGTGCAGAACATGGGTGTTACCGCACCGATATCTGTACTACCTGTATATATCGACATATCCAAATTTCGAAATATCATACACCAACCCAGTAAGTCAGACTTACTGGGTGGAAATATCCTTTGGTTGGGACGGTTTGAGGATGAAAAGGACCCCTTGTGTGCGATTGAAGTACTCAAAAAGGTTCCAAACGCCAGATTGGTCATGCTCGGCTCCGGCAGTTTAGAGAAAAAACTTAAGAAATCGGCCGCGGGCTTAGAAATAGAGTTTCCCGGTTGGCAGGATCCTGCCGCATATCTCGCGGAGGCGGATGTGGTGCTCTCTACCTCGAAACATGAGAGCTACGGTGCGAGTATTATAGAGGCGCTCGCGGCAGGGGTGCCGGTGGTATCGCCAGACATCGGCGTAGCACGCGAGGCGGGCGCCGCGGTGGCGGCAAGGCCGGACCTTGCTCATGCGGTCGCCGAAGTATTGCGCTCTGGCGGCAAGGGAGACTTAAAGATACATTTATTAAACGAACAGGAGTGGGGGCAACAATGGAAGCAATCACTTACCTAACTATATGAACATAGGATTTATTGGACAGGGATTTATCGGCAAGAGCTACGCGGACGACATGGAGCGCCGCGGCTATACGGTTGTACGCTACGCGCTGGAAAGTCCGTATCGCAGCAATAAAGAAAAAATAAAAAGCTGCACCATCGTTTTTATTGCAGTACCAACACCCACTACTCCAAAAGGATTCGATTACTCAGTTGTGGAAGGGGCGCTTGCGCTTGTCGGCAGGGGTAAAACGGCAGTCATCAAATCGACCATATTGCCGGGGACTACGGCTAAACTCCAAAAAAAGTTCCCCAAAGTATTGATTATGCATTCCCCCGAATTTTTGGTCCTTAAACAGGCAGCCGAAGATGCCGCCCGCCCTTTGCGTAATATTGTTGGTATTCCACGGCAAACGGCCGCCTATCGTGCCGCTGCGCGGAAAGTGCTTAAGATTTTGCCGCACGCTCCGTTTGAACTTGTTTGCGCGGCAAAGGAGGCCGAACTAGTTAAATATGGCGGCAATTTTTTTCTGTATCTTAAAGTGCTTTACGCCAACTTGATGTATGAGCTATGCGAGGCCGCGGGGGCGGAGTATGGGGCGGTGAGCAAAGCTATTGCCGCTGATCCGCGCATCGGACCGTCGCATCTACGAGTGCTGCACGATAGCGGGCACAAGGGGGCAAAACGTGGGCGCGGCGCCGGGGGCGTCTGCTTTATCAAAGACATTGCCGCACTCGCAGAATTTTATAAAAAAAAGGTGGGCGACAAGAGAGGTGCAGCGCTTATAGACGCGACCATCGCAAAAAATACCGCGCTTTTGCGCGCTTCAAAGAAAGACCTCAATTTACTAAAAGGCGTGTACGGACAAGTATGAAACTTCTTATTACTACACAGGCGCTCGATCAACACGACTCTGACCTCGGGTTTTTTGTGCGCTGGGTAGAGGAGTTTGCCAAGCATTGTGCGCAGGTAACCGTTGTATGCCTGCGCGAGGGGGAGCACGCGCTATCGCACAATGTCCGCATACATGTAGTACCCCGCGGCAAACTTGCACGCACAGCCAGGTTGTTGAGGATAATGATGTCAGAGGAGTATAATGCCGTGTTTGTCCATATGAACCCAGAGTATTTGGTGTTAGTGGGGTGGCTATGGCGCCTGCGCGGCAAGCAGAGTGCACTATGGTACACACACAAAAGCGTTGACCTGAAACTCCGTATTGCGGAGAAATTTGCCGACGTCATTTTTACCGCGTCGAAAGAAAGCTTCCGCCTGCGCAGCTATAAAGTGCGTGTGATGGGACATGGCATCGACACGGACTTCTTTTGCCCCGACCCGCAGGCGGTGCGCAAAGAGCGCCTGCTTTCGGTAGGGCGACTTATGCCGAGCAAACGTCACGATCTGGCAATACAAGCGGCAGTTGAGCAAGGTCGAACCTTGCTCATTGCAGGTGAGGGGCCGGAGCGCAAAAACTTGGAAGTGTTGGCACAAAAACTCGGCGCTCAGGTGAAATTCTTAGGCCCGCTGACGCAGGAGGAATTGCGCGAGGAATATCGGAGAGCCGCAGGCCTGATACATACTAGCGAGACGGGGAGCTTGGACAAAGTGGTCCTGGAGGCCGTAGCGTGCGGCTGCCCGGTCAAAACTAACGACCCGGCGCTCAAGTATTTGGAACAGGCAACTCCGGCATATGTACGCGAGCACCACTCCCTAAAAAACCTCATCCCCGCTATACTTAAAAATCTCGCATGACTGACCAACCTCAAGTAGACAAATCACATTATGCCTTTAGCCGGTATGCCTTTGAAGGGCGTTTTGTCAGCTACTACTGGCAGCTGCGCGAAGTATTGGCCCTTAATCCACAGTCGGTTTTAGAGGTCGGGGCGGGGGATAGAGTCTTCGGCAATTTTCTTAAAAATAATACGGATGTGCCGTACCTTTGTGTCGATATTGCGGAGGACCTGCGGCCGGACGTGGTAGGGAGTGTGCTCGCGCTCCCGTTCCCCGACAAATCGTACGATGTCGTGTGCGCCTTTGAGGTTCTTGAGCATTTGCCGTTTGAGGAATGTGCAAATGCTGTGGGCGAGCTTGTGCGAGTGGCGAGTAAGTATGTTGTCATCAGCGTGCCGCACTTCGGGCCGATACTCTCGTTGTCACTTAAGGTTCCGTTTATACCGCAGCTGCAACTTGCCGTCAAAATTCCGTACCCAAAGCGTCATATCTTCAACGGCCAGCATTACTGGGAGCTGGGTAAATGGGGTTATCCTGCATCGCGCCTACGGAGAGTGCTTTCTTCACACGGCCGGGTAATCACAGATTTTGTACCATTTAACAGTGTCTATCATCACTTCTTTGTGCTGGAACTCCCCTATGTCTAAAGAATTCATTTTTATTTTCGGCGGGGCGATAGGCGATGCGCTGCTCGGCATTCATATAGGGCAGGTGCTTGCGGCAGCCGCACCAGGGAGCCGCCTTATACTCGTCTCGACCAAAAGGAGCAGCTTTACCAGACAGCTTGTCGACTTGGTTCCGGAGGTTTCCTACCGCGAGATGCCGAAAGAGAGTATCAACTCGTGGATAATACTCGTGAGTATGGCACTAAAGCCGCACAGAGTAGCGTATCTCGAGCCCTTCCGCGACCAGACACCGTTTTGGTGGCGGCTTATAGCTTTCATCTCGACACTGCTACCCGGGAGCGTTGAAGTGCGCTGTCAGATGCGCGAGACCTCCACTCCCGCGCGTATTCGCGTTATCCGCTACGTCTCTAAGACGGACAACCTGTTCACTATGGTAGAAGGCATCGTCCGCGAGTGGGGTATGACTCCGCGCCACGCGCAGCCGAGCTTGCCGGAGCCGCAGTGCGTCCCGCGTGTCGGCCGGCCATACCTTCTCTTTCACTTCTTTGCCGGCACCTACCGGCGTAGTATCCCTGTTGACCATGCGCGCGATCTCCTGGCCGCGGCCCGCAAGGAATATCCAAAGCATGATTTTGTTCTCACCTGCGCGCACAATGAAGAAGCGCCCGCCCGCCGCATGGCCGAGGGTATGGCGGACACGCGCGTCGAGGTCTCTCCGCCCGCCGCGCGTCTGCTGTGTCTGCTTAAACAATCGAGTTTATGCGTCGGGGTGGCCTCCGGCGTGACGCATATAGCGGCACACTTGCGCGTACCCTCGGTTGTACTCTGCAATCTCTCCGACCCGTGCTGGCTGCCGATCTACAACAAGGAAGTGGTGATGCTCGCCGCGCGGGAGCATTGCGGCTGCAGGGGAGACAAGACCGGCGAGTGCAACATTGATACCCCCGAGGGGGGCATGTACCGCTGCCTCTATTTCATCAAGACCACAGACATTGTCGCAAGCATGCGCCACCTGCTTCCATTAACGCCATGACGCGCCTCTTTGTACCGGAGCCCATGCCAGGCGTATCAGTCCACTCGCTGCTCGCGCACAGATTTAGCGGCGGGAAGCCCTGGCGCGGCGTGTTCGGCGAGGGAATCCGCAACTTTTTTGAGACCGACGCTGTTTTTGCGGATACAATAGGGTCTGCTGGAGCGCTACTGTTGCCGCACAATTTTAGCCGTCCGGATGATGCGGCACATGCGTATATTGCGGCGCAAGCAGACCGCGCGCAGGCCGCCGGTATCCCCGTCTTCGCCTTCGCTTTCGGAGACATTAACGACGGAGATGACTTTGACCCGCGGGTGCGGGTCTTCAGGCTCTCAGTATACAAAAGCACTCTTGGCCCCCGCGATATCGTGACGCCGACGACCGCACAGAGTTTTAACGACTGTATAGCGCGGTCAAAGACAGATACGCCGCTCGTATCATTTTGCGGATATGCAGGGCTCAAAAACCTCCGCCAAAAGCTGGCGTATCATCTCAAAAATACCCTATGGGAAACGTGCGCACTCATCCGGCCCGTGCTGCGCGCTCGCAAGCAGGGGATTTACTGGCGGAAATCAGCGATGCGGGCGCTCGCGCAGTCCACACTAGTCCGCACGAACTTTATCGTCAGGCGGTCGTTCTCTGGTGCGATGAGTACTATAGAACTGGCGCCGGAGGCCGCCCGAGCCGAGTTTGTTGAGAGCATAAAAAACTCAGATTTCGTTTTGACGCCTAAAGGCGACGGCAATTACTCGAACCGCTTTTTGGAAACGCTCTCGCTTGGTCGCGTTCCGGTGCTCATCGACACCGATGCGGTGCTGCCGCTTGAAGATGTAATAGATTACTCAAAAATTATGGTGCGCGTCCCCATGATCGACGTTAAAAATATCGCCGCGTATGTACGTGAGTTTTATGACTCGCTTACCAATGAGGAGTGGCAACATCGGCAGCGCTTGGCAAAGGAGACCTTTGAGAAACACTTGCGGCAGGATGCGTTCTTCCGGAATTTTTTTGCCGCGCTAAACCCCTGATCATGGCTAGCATCCTGCTTGATTTTAATAACAAGCTCGGCGACAACCTGATCTGCAACGGGCTGGTGCGCGAGTACTGTAAGCGCTACGCGCGGGTGGGGATATTCTGCATTCCGCGCTACAGGACATCAGTGTCTTTCATGCTACGCGATGTTCCAAATGTTGAGCTTATTATGGTTAAAAACCACCGCCGCAAGCAGTACTACAGGGCTCTGCACGCGCTGCACCTGACCAAGCGGCATTATGACCAGGTGCTTCCGCTCTATAACAACACCGAGACGGGTGTATTGGCGGAGCGGCAGTTCTATGCGTACGCCAACATACCCCACGGGAAGAAATGGAGCAGTTTTTATGTTGAGCGCGACTCGCGTCGTGAGCAGGAGCTCTTTGAACGCATCGTGCCCTCGCACCCTTACGTTTTTGTCCACGATGATGCCGTCTATGGCTCGGGTATTGACCCAAAAAAATTGCCGCCCCACTACGCAGTAGTTCGCGCGGACCCCAAGCTCACCGACAATATCTTTGACTACTGCTGGGTTATTGAACGCGCCCAAGAGATACATGTAGTGGATTCGGTGTTTATGTTTCTCACGGACCTGCTGCAATACAACAATCCCGCGCAGAAACTTTTTGTCCACCGCTACGCTAGAGCGAACCCGCCGTGGAACCTGCCGGTATTGAAAAAGCAGTGGACTATTTTATGAAAACATTCTTTATCATTGAGCACCGGGCGCGTGAAACGACGAACCGCCTGCTTTCGGATTTAAACATCCACGCTGCCGCGCTTGAAGTCGGCGCCCGCGTGTTCGACCTTACTTTTTTAGAAGGTACGCCGTTCGCGTGGATGATAGATCTACTAACGCGTCGAGGCGGAGGGCTCTGGGCGATGGGCGCGGCGAAGTTTCTGCCGCCGACAAAGCCGCTCGGGGAGCGGTACGCAAGCCGCCGCATAGTGTACTTTTTTGGATGGATGTTCAGAAATCCGGTGGGGATGGAGCGCCATCGCGCGGCGCTGCTTAAACTCTTTAGGCCGGGCAGGCGCATGCAGCGCAAGATAGATGCGATACTCGCGCCGTTGCAGGGCCGCGTACTCGTAGGTGTGCACCTGAAGCAGAAACCATTTAAAGGATTTGAGGATGGCGAATTTCTTATTCCTCGCGCGCGCGTACAAAAAATAGTGGGCGAGTATTTGCAAGAGCGCGGTTTGCAGGAAAAAGATGTCGCGCTTGTGGAAGTGTCTGACCTTGGACCGCACAAGGATAACCTCCTTGGGCTCCATCTTCTTTCTCGGTGCAGTGTGGTCATAGGTACCAACACCACCTTCAGCAACCTGGCGGCGTGGTTCGGCAACGTGCCGCACATAGTCACGACCAACGAACCTATCGATTGGAATTATTACAATGGAAAAACAACCTACTTCGAAAACAAGTACGCTACCTTCTCCCACGGGTCTCCGCTATAGACATATTCGCGTTTCTTCAGTAGAATCGGTCGGTTATGAAAGCTGCCGTGCTGGAGCAAATAAACGGCCCCCTTATCGTGGCCGAGGTAGGACTTACCCCCCTTACACGCGGGCAGGTGTTGGTACGCGTCCTTATGAGCGGTATCTGTGGCTCCCAGCTCCAGGAGATTGCCGGGTATAAAGGCAACGCAAAATTTGTCCCGCACTTGATGGGCCACGAGGGCGTCGGGATCGTGGAGGAAGTAGGCGAGGGTGTCACTACAATCAAAGTAGGCGACAAGGTCGTGATGCACTGGCGCAAAGGCGAGGGGATAGAGTCCGATTTCCCGACCTATATCTACAACGGCAAAGAAATCCGCAGCGGCAAGGTCACGACCTTCAGCGAGTATGCAATCGTGTCGGAGAACCGCGTCACCACCGTGCCGCACGACACGCCCAACGAGCTGTGCGCGCTCCTCGGCTGCTCGCTCTCGACCGCGCTCGGTGCCATAAACGCCGAGGCCAAACTCCAGCCCGGGGAAACTATTTTGATTGTCGGTGCCGGTGGGCTGGGCGCCAATCTCTTGCGCTCGGCCAAAATAGCGAAAGCGGGCAAAATAATTTTGATAGACATCCACGAGCATAAGCGTGACTGGATACGAGGTCTCGGCGCCGACCTTTATATCAACACAGTGACTGAGGATTTGCGTGAGGCGCTCATGGCCGGCGCCGGGCTCAAAGACATTGATGTGATCATAGACACCTCCGGGGCCAAGCGCGCCATTGAGGCGACTCTGCCGCTGCTCTCCGGTAAGGGGCGTTTTATTATGCTCGGGCAGCCGAAGCCCGGCGAAACTATTGAACTCCAAGACGCGTTGCATATGTTCGGGGGCGAGGGTAAGAGTATCAAAGCCACACAAGGAGGCCGTTTTGCCCCGCACGAGGAGATTCCCCGCTATATTGCACTCCATAAAGAAGGCACTTTGGCGGTAGACGACCTGATTACCCACCGCATCAAGCTCGACGAAGTAAATGAAGCCCTGGACCTTCTTAGAGCGGGTCAAGCGGCGCGGGTACTTATCGATTTTAATTCAGAGCCAGTGAAACCATCTCTTCTCGATTCATATAA
>Ga0209542_10004379_pt1 | contig 29076 bp, 27 predicted proteins | sample RifCSPhighO2_01_FD_184028 | JGI IMG/M metagenome (GOLD analysis project Ga0209542, IMG submission 184028) | Soil microbial communities from Rifle, Colorado - Rifle CSP2_plank highO2_0.1 (SPAdes) (version 2) | ecosystem: Environmental > Terrestrial > Deep subsurface > Rock core/Sediment ...
CTTGTCTTGTTTTGTCGGCTTTCCAGTTAAATCACTTGATTTATGATCTCTCAAATCATCAAAATATTTTGTATCCCCAAGGACTAACCTCGGAAAATGACTGATACCCTTTCCCACCCACAGCTGGCCACTCTAGACTAGTACCCACCAGTGTAAGACACCGTAAGCATTTTCGGAAGTTGTTTAATCGTACAAAGTGACGGGTCTAGGTCTGGTCGATTTTGTGAATGTTATGGATGTTACACCACAGTGGCGATTTCGTGCGATGTAACATTCACAAAATAAAGGCTTAATCTGGAGTCTCAAATAGTGATTCGTAGCTTGCCAGATCATGCTTTTTAAGAAAACCTTTCAGGCTGGCTAGCTCGCGTTCGGTAAGCGGGTCATCGTCGCTATCCTCCTCACACCACGGCACGACACCGAGTTCTTTTTTGCTCTTGGTGTGATCATCTTTCCACGCCTTTAGTACACGGCAAACTTTCTCTGCCTCGCTCTTAAAATACTCTGATTTCTTCCCTCGCATTTGCCCCGACTCGAGCATCATCTGCGGGCCATTTGGAGTCTCGTATGTATCAAGAATCTTCTGGTACGCCCATTTATCCTGCCCTTTGGTACCGAATGGAATCCGACGTATGTAGTTCATGTCGCATCCAAACAAATCGCAGAACATATACTGGTGGAATTGTTGGCCGTCTGCATCGGTGAAATCATCCATTTTTCTGGCAATACCTTCATCGATATGCTGATCCATCGCCATACAAAGAAATTGTTCTTTGCCCTTTCCATCGGCATGATCCCACGTTTCGCAAATAAGCTGTGCCCGCATCCAAACGAAATTCTTGTGGCCGTTGTTATTCATCAAAAGCTCCCAAGCACTTTGTCTCAATTTCTCATCTTTTCCGATAATCGCCTGAATGAGCATATTGTACATATCCTTATATGACATGGCCGAATATTTCCTAGCGGCCGCAACCTCTTTCTCCCCGCCATCCCGCATCTTTTGAATAATTCCTGCTATTTCGCTGAATATCTTCTTGTGCTTATTTTTCTTTTCCTCGATATTTGCCTTGCGATAGAAAACACTACCGGCGTCATCGACAGCATACAAAAGTGAGTCCTTTTTGTATTCTTTCACTTGCTCGGCATAATACTCCCCTCCGAGCGAAATAATAACGAGCGGATTTAGTTCATCGATTTTGGCCTTCCAGTTCTGCCAGTCGGCATAGTGAACCGTACCGAGATCAAACTCGGCGAGTAGTTCCCTGAAGTATTTATCTTCCTTGAGTTCTCTAGGTTTCTTTCCTGTAACATCGGAAAGTGGGACATAGCCGATGATAAGAGTGTCTAGTTGCATAATTCATCAAGAAAATACTTACCTGGAAGTAATAACCCGAGAAAGTTCGTCAAAGGTAACCTGTTCAATACCGACTCTTTCCAAACGAACCAGAGAGATACTGTTCCCGCTTTTGGTAACTTCTCGAACCTTTTCTTTGGTAAGTACCCAAAAACACCATTGATCCATATCAAGAATATCCAGGGTTTCCGGATCTTTATGTTTAAATAGCGCGAGGACATAAAGATCCGATTTGTAGTCGGCAGATTTAGAGGGAAATTTACCAACGGCTGATGACCAGTATAATTCTTTGGCCTTAAGTCCAGACCAGACGATGCGGGAATAATCGTTTTGATCCCAATCTTGGATGTACGAGCAGCATTTCACCTCAATCTTCTTTCCATTCGCTGAAAGTACATCGGAATCTCCCCATGGATTGCGGACGTCTATTTGTCCGTTGCTCCGCAGTGCGTTTTCCACGATAAATTCAGCCAGCGCGCCTCGCAAGACATTGGAATTGAGATTGGAGAATCCATACTGCCAGAACTCAAGTACCGAGAATTTCTTATCTCCGACATTCTTAAATTGTTCACTGCCGGTGAGTTTCTTCACCGGAATTCGTTTGTACATAAACTCTACTAGGATTTATGCGGCAGAACCTTCCGAGAAAATCAAAAGGCTCCCAGCCATCGCGACGGAACCTTTCAGCCCCGCCCATACCCCTTTCGGGATATGACCTAGTAGAGTGACTCTGACTGGGAGTCCTTTGATCTCTACTAGGCTTTTGTGCCGTGCCTTGGGTGAACCCAAGGGTTAGGCAACTACGGAATATTCAATTGTACAAGGACATTTTATCACCTTCTCAAGTAACGCTCCATCCTTGCTTACATTTCGGGTTCCGCGAAGACTAGCTGTGTATAACTTTTCGTGCTGTAAAATCTGGCTTTAATACTTCAGATTCTAAATTCTATTGAAACCTTCGAAAACTTGCGAGGTTTCTAGACGGGTATATACTAAACGCAGTCAGACCATTCACAGCTAAACATATCCTCTTCAAACTATCTCTAAGCTCTCGGTCTCCACAGTGGGCAAAAAAACGAGAGAAAGGGAAAGCGCGAAAGAGTTCGTGGAAAACAACTGACTGTTTGACCGTGCCATTGTGCAAAGCGGTTAAAGAGTAAAGAACTACGAATTGAGGAAAGCGACAAACGAATGTTTGTGGTTTTCTCGGTTCGTGGTTTTTTGTTTGCGAGAAAAACGCCTGCATTCGCGTGAATGTCCGGCGTTTATTCGTTAAGCAAACATAACATGGCTAAAAAATTGGAATGGGAAACCGTTCGTCGTCGCGTTGACGATCTATTACCCTTTCCGGGAAATCCTCGGAAATTAGACGACCAGCAACAAGCGGCTCTGACAAAGAGCTTGAAGCGTTTCTCGCTTGTGGAAATTCCTGTTGCAGACTTGGACAACACGATTTTGGCAGGTCACGCTCGCCTTCGGACACTTCAAATGCTCAAGCGTGGATCGGAGATGGTAGACGTTAGAATTCCTTCGAGGAAATTAAGCGATAATGAACGAAAATCTTACCTGTTAACAAGTAACGCGGTAAAAGGCTCGTGGGATTACGATATCCTTCGAACCTTTGATACCGAACTTATACTCGATATAGGATTCAACGCTGATGAATTGCAAAATCTCTGGGATGATCTTCAGACAGATAATGATCAGTTTAACGAGGAGGCGGAACTCGCCAAGATCAAAGTTCCTACGGTTAAACCGGGGGACCTTATTCAATTGGGCGTACACAAATTACTTTGTGCCGATGCGACGGACGAAAAGATGGTACGAAAATTGGTCGGCAATGAGCTTATTGATTTTGTCGATGTTGATGGACCCTTCAACATAAAATACTCGTACCAAGGCAAAAACAACAAGTATGGCGGAAGCGAAAAGGACGACAAGACTCCCGACGAGTACTCTGCGTTCATGAAGGCTCTTATCAAAAACAGCCTCGCGGTGAGTAAAAAAGACGCTCATTTCGTTTACTGGTGTGACGAACGATGGGTATTCCTGATTCAGCAGTTGTACCGCGAACTTGGGATTGACTCTAAACGACTCTGCATATGGGTAAAAAACAATAGCATGCCCACGGTTAAGGTAGCTTTTAACAAAGCGACTGAGTTCGCGTGTTACGGCACCAGGGGAACTCCCTTCTTAAACGACAAATTAAAAAACCTCAACACGATTCTCAACAAAGAGGTAGAAGGCGGGTCGCGAGCTATCAGCGACATCATAGATTTGTTCTCAATTTGGCTTGAAAAAAGACTGCCTACCGATCAGTACGAACATCCAACACAAAAACCTCCCACCTTGCACGAAAAAGCATTAAGAAGATGCACACGCGTTGGCGACAACGTTCTTGACCTCTGTGCGGGCTCCGGAAGTTTAATGGTGGCTTGCGAACAAATGAAGCGTAGGTCATTTCTCTGCGAGGTCGACCCGATATTCGCGACATTAATTACAAAAAGATATGAACTCCTCACAAAAAACAAAGCCCGGAAGCTCAATTGAGCCCGGCACCATCTGGCAACTCGGTGCGCATCGGCTCGCCTTTGGAGACGCTCGCAACCCGGAATTACTGGGACGTCTCGTCGGCAAAGAAAAAATAAATTTAGTCTGTTCCGATGTGCCATATGCGACAAGCGCAGTTGAAAGCAAACGAAACTTCCGGCCACTCTCAAAGGATAAGGTTATTGAGGGCGACCATCTTCAGGATGACAACAGTTACCAAGAATTTAATCGCGCATGGCTTCAAGCGATAATTCCTCATCTCGCAAAAAAGAATTCCTGTTATGTTTTCAACAGCGACAAGATGGTATGGCCGTTAAGACAAGCTCTCATTGGATGTGGCTTCAAGGTCTCTCAACTGTTGATCTGGGTTAAATCACAAGCAGTCGTTGGCCGACTCGACTATGCCCCCGCTCACGAACTCATCCTCTACTCATGGTTCGGCACTCATACGTTCCGACATTCAAAAGATAGATCTGTTATTTTCTACCCAAGGCCATCCCACAGTCCACTTCACCCGACTACCAAACCGATTGGACTCGTTCGGCGCTTGATTCTGAATTCATCTAAAATCGGAGACACCGTATATGACGGCTTCTTAGGTAGTGGCACAAGTTTATTGGCATGTGAACAAACCAAGCGGAAGTGTCTTGCTGTTGAAATTGATTTGGAGTACTGCCTGACAGCGATTCGACAATGGGAACGCCTTACCAACCTAACCGCCACAAAAGTATGAGCCGAGATCAAACCATCAAAATCAGACAGGGAAAACTCAAACGACTGCTTGTTGAGCAGATGAAACGGACGCCGACCATAGAGCAGTCGTGCCAGAAAGTCGGTGTCACCCGAATGACGGTGTTTCGTTGGACTACGGCAAGCAAGCGATTCGCACAGGAGGTCGATGACGCGCTTCGCGAAGGCAGAGAGTTCGTCTCGGATATTGCGGAGACGCAGATGTTCTCCCTGATCAGCCAGGGCAAGTCCGAGATGATCAAATACTTCTTGAGTCACAACAACGCTCGGTATCGGGACAGGCTGGAACTTTCTGGTACGGTCAACACCAAAGATGAACCTTTAACGGAAACGCAAAAGAAACTCATACGGCAAGCGTTACAATTATCATCTTTGAGAAAACATGGACAAGAAAAACAACAGAAAAAAGTTACTGGAGAAAATCCTGAAGGACAGGAGAATTAGGCAAGATATAACCAGACGTGACTTCGAATGGTTCTTCCTCACCTACTTTGCCCGACACTTTAGATACGAAACGCCTCCCTTCCACCAGGAGATGTTCCGTATCCTGCAAGACGACTCGATAGACCTGGCGGTATTCACGGCCTTCCGCGGCTCGGCTAAGTCAACAATTGTCACGACTGCCTACGTCATCTGGGCTATTCTTGGTGTACAGCAGAAGAAATTCATCACCATTCAGAGCCAGACTGAGCAAAAGGCTCGAAACTGTCTTATGAACATCAAACGTGAATTTGAGCAAAACCAACTGCTCCGCAGCGACCTTGGACCCTTCCGCGAAGAAGCAGGCCAGTGGGGTTCGCAAGCCCTTATCATCACCCGCCTCAACGCAAGAATCACTATCGGTTCCGTCGAGCAGAGCATTCGCGGGTCGCTTTTCGGCGAGCATCGTCCTGATCTGATCATCCTTGATGATGTTGAAGATACGTCGTCGGTCAGGACTCACGAGAGTCGGAACAAAACCTTCGAGTGGTTTACGGGTGAAGTGGTGCCTGCGGGAGATATCGGAACGAAGATTGTCGCGGTCGGCAACCTGCTCCACGAGGACTCACTCATGAAGCGATTACAGGAACTGATAGAAAGCGGGAAAAGAAAAGGTGTGTATCGCGAATATCCAATTGTTGATCGTGACGGCAACCCCACGTGGCCGGGAAAGTACCCGACGAAAGAGAGTATCGAAGCCGAGCGCGCGAAAGTGATGAACGAAGTCGCGTGGGCACGCGAGTATTTGCTCAAGATCGTTGCACCCGAAGATCAAGTCATCAAACCGGAGTGGATCCAGTATTACGATGATCTGCCAGAACCGACCTTCCACACATTCTCTGCAACCGGTATCGATCTGGCAATCTCAAAAGAACAGAACGCGGACAAGACCGCCATGGTGTCGGCTCAGATACACGGACGGTATAGTCCGGACCTTAAAATATATATCCTTCCAAATATCGTGAACAAACGCTTCACGTCTCTGGAAGCCCTAACTGCGGCAAAAAAGATTTCCGATTCACTCTACGGAAAAGGAAAGCTATTCATTGAGAGCAATGGATACCAGCAATCGTTCGTAGAGCACATGAAAAGTGCCCGCTATCCTGCGGAAGGAGTACGCTCCACTGGCGACAAATACAGCCGGCTCAATATGGTGAGCTTTCTCGTCGAGTCAGGCACGGTACTGTTTCCACGCGAGGGAGCGAAAGAACTGCGTACGCAGCTATTAGGGTTTGGAACCGAGCGCTACGACGACCTGGTCGATGCCTTCTCGATACTCCTCTTAAAGATTTCCGAAATGTGCACCGGGAGAGTGTTGAGTGCGATAAGCGAGCCGGGTGAGCCGAGATTTGACGCCATGAATAGCGGGGACTATAGAGACTTTGGATCGGACTACGTCGTCATCGGGAATAAAATAAGAAGGAAATAGGTGTGCACATAATAGCTGTCGAGCGGTACGCCAAATTGTATGGAAACAAGAGTAAAATTGGGTTACTGTCGTTGGGGTTACCGGAAATGTTGTCCGTGGCATTTCGCACGGCAACAAGATAATGATACAATCCGACGGCAATCAAGCCTGGATACAAATCAAAAGGAGAAAACAATGAGTACACAATACACCTGTCGTTTCTTGGAAAACAACGAGGAACCTCCTCGCAAGGAGACCATCAGTGCGGTTTTCTTGGTTGCGTTCAAAGACGGGAAAGTGCTCTCAACCCAGAATGAACGCGGGTGGGATATCCCCGGAGGTCATTTGGAAGGAGACGAGGATCCCTTCGTTGCACTGCAACGTGAAGTGCTGGAGGAGGCAGGCACGGTAGTCGAAAGCGCAAAACCGTATGCCGTGCTATCGTCATCAACGTCTCCGAAAGTCATGCTGTTCTTTTCGAGTAATTCAATCACGCTCGTCGAGTTCATCCCATCAGAAGATGTCTTAGCAAGGGACATGCTCAATCCGGAAGAACTGCTTAGCCGCTACTATGGCGACAAGGATCTTCTGCAATCCCTCATCGAACGCGGACAGAAATAAAAATTAGTCTTCCCTGTTCTTGTGACTAACTAGAACTTGCGAATCGTTTGTTATCTAAACCCTCATAAAGCCCACGTCGTCACTCTGTGACACGAGGGCTTTTTTCTATCCTTTGATGAGCTTCTTTTTAACCGCGCCAGCGAAAAGTCGAAAGGCTGGTCGTTTTTCTTTGGGGTAGATATAACTGACGCCCAATAACGAATGACATTTTGAGCACACAAGATCGGGAACTCTCTTTATAGGAAGATGCTGCGACCGAGTGACCTTTTCGGGGGAAGATATCCGGTCGAGATAGAGCCGCTTAAGTTCACCCGGGCCGTCTTTTTGATAGAGAAGGACTTTCTGGCCGCAGTGGTCGCAGTATATATCTAAAAAGCGCGAGTATCCTCCACGAGACTTGCGATATTTATCTGATTTTAGTTTTAGATTTTTCATTGTATATTGTTTATCGGCAATGATAGCGCAAAAGCAGAAGACGCAACTGCTCATTTACTAGCCTTTAAGTATTTTTTAAATTCATCTGCGTTTTTGATGTCTCCACGCAGTACTGCCTTATAAAAATCTGTGCTAATGACGCCGTCTTTATACGCTTTCTCAGCTCTCCACTCGTTCTTGAGCCGCAAAATGGCAAGTCGTTGCTCATCGGTAATCGTATCGAGCTCTCGCTCGTCGAAATCACCGAGATTCTCCTTCCCTCCGAACCACATATCAATCTTCCACTCGCCGGATGGTTCGATGGAGCGTAGACCCACATAATACCCGTGAGGAAAGTTGATCCTGTCTTTTCTGTGGTCACGGCGCAACTCCATATAATTGTTAAATTGGACTTTCTGAATCGTCGGCATTTTGGCGAACACGGGCAAGAGCGCCGCAACCCTTTCAAGATCGGTGTCTTTCATAAAACAGTGGATATCAATGTCCGGTGTAACAATGAGCCCGCTCTTCGCGCTCCCGACAATTTCCGACTCGGAAATCTTCCTGATAATGTCCAGCACGTCAAGCGATTGAATCACCCGCATGGCTTCCTTCTGCAATTCTTTTGCTCTTGTTAGCAGTTCTTGATCGGTCATTGAGATCTACAATTTATTCTTCAGCCAGAGATCCAGCCCGTCATTAGGGTACCTCGGCACAAGATGTATGTGGAAATGCGGAACTGATTGTTGTGCGTCTTTGCCACTAGCATGCAATATGTTAACACCGGTCGCGCTGTGCTTTTTCACCAGTTCCGCTGCCAATTTCTTCGAGAGTACGGCGATTTTGGCAAGTGCTTCGTCATTAATATCAAAAAGATTCTCGGTATGTTCTTTAGAAATCAATAACGTGTGACCTTTGGAGATTTGTTTGATTGGAGAAAACGCCAAAAAATCGTCGTTCTCGAATATGACGCTTGTTGGAGACTTTTTATTTACTATGTCGCAAAAAACGCACTGCATGCCTACAATTTAACAAAAAAAGGCCAAAAGAAAAAGGGCGGTCATTACTTGCACCGCCCCTTGAACTTTTCATCGAGATGCTGCCAATGCGGCATCCCAGATGTCGGAGAATCGACTAACAGGATCTCCGCACCAACTATGGAGACGTTCTCGGAAGATTTGTTCGTTTAGCGAACGAGATTTTTCCCATGCGCTCCTTGATTTTCTCTCTCCACCATGATTTGCCCTTACGTGCCAGACAATAGCTGAGGGGATGATGTACAATTTGAAACCAGCCAGCGTAATTCTCAAAGTAAGATCCGTCTCCTCGCGGTAACTACAGGAGGTGTAGCATGTGGCTATCCCCCCGACACGTTTCGCAATTGATTTCCGAACTACGAAACTCGAATACAAGTCTGGGACTTGAAGAGTCCGGTCAGTCGGATGCTGTTTAAGTTGCAGTATGGTATTCAAAACCCCCTGTTTCTTGGCTGAACGCAGAGTTTTAATGAACACTTTCGGCGAGAATCCATGACCAATGTCCTCTGGATGTAGCACTATGCCTCCTGTGGCACCCACCATCCTATCGCTATCAATCACTTGTAGGAGCTCTGTGAGATAGTGCGGTTCAAGAATATGGTCGTCATCAACGCGACAAACATACTCGGTCTCCGCGCTAGCAAGCAGGAATTGATGCAACTCTGCGAATGTCATTCGAGTACACTCACTTGTTATCACATTTACACCACGTGCAAATAATGAGGTTGCCACCTTATCAAGATAAGGGTGCCATGAGCGTTTGCTGTTAAGAGCAATAAGCACTTTGAAACGAGGGAGCGTCTGACATTGCAAACTTGAAAGCAAGCCTGCCAGTGCCTGTGGGCGATTCTTAGTCGCCACGACAACGGTAAGATCACATCTGCTCATAACTTACTCCTTTCTGGCAAGCACTCTGGAATAAACACTGATGTGTCTTTCCACAATGCTCTGATGTTCCAATGCTCTAAAGGATTTCCGGGCGCCTAAGTCAACCGATGACTTAAATGCCGGTAGTGCCATTAAAGCATCACGTACTGCGACCATAAATCTGGCTTGGTAAAGCCACTCTTTGCCGTCGGTCCAATTAGCCATAACCGCATTAGGAATTCCCGAACTCTTGGCCGGCCAAAACCCGCGTTGCGAGCTCAGAAAACCGACATCAGTAGTTACGGGAAGCACGCCGCAATCGAATGATAATTCCAGTTGCCCTGAATGACTGCCGGACAAGTATGGGAGCAACAAGACATCCGTCGCGCCGACGCGGGCCGCAACTTCATCGTCAGTCAGCGGTAGCGTCAACTCAAGCTGGACCCGCGGGTTACCCTTCACCAGCTCGAGTGCCGTTCTGAGAACGGATAACTCTGCAAGTTGTTGGTGAGTAAACGGACGAGTGACCCATGCGATACGGCATTTAAGTGCAGTGTTGAGCGACAAATTCACAATGGTGGCCGCCGTGTCACGATTCGAGCGCAGTGCCCCGAATAACAATACCTCAGGAACTGAAGGTGCGGTCTCTTTTCGTTCAGACCGAAACTCTTCCGGTAGAACTACATACCCGTGTGGAACAACGGCCACATCCGAAACGTTTTGGTACTTCGCCTGCAACGATTGTTTCGCCACATCGGTAAGTGTCATCACCTCTGATGCGTTATCCAAGATAAGCCTCAGATATTCATCGTAGCGTTCGGGAGAGACTCCGTGTACCGAACAAATCTCGTGACAAGTAAATACGAACGGTTTGCCTCGCTGCTTGAGCAACGAGAGTGCCTTTTGTACAATCTCAAGCCGCTCGAACTCGAAACCGTAATGAATATGGCATACCTCGAAGCTGCTCCAGAACTCGGCATGACGTTCGTGTTCCAGCATCCATTGATAGGATATGTCCGACGGGATCTTCGTGTGATCGGGTAGGATCTTTCCGTTAACGATTTCCAATTCGCCGACCTTTTGCAGTTTTCTGATATATGGAGTATTACAAGGTACGTGAAGTACCTTTATGGATACCCCTTTTGCTGAATTTAGTGTTGATTTCATCTTTTTGTCTCCATATTGTTTTGTTAATGTCCAATGTGTATCAAATCTAGTGCGACTTTACATCGGCATCTACAGTCAGTCAATACTACTCGCGGGCATTATTATAAACCTGCGATTTATCATCAAAAGAAAAAGGTGGCCACTAGTTTTAGTGACCACCTGTGAGAAAGCTAATTGTCGACGCTTATTGCCGACATCGCCTCCAAAAGAACTATGAATCCCGTCGGATACGCACCTTAAACCAGACCCGTTTGCCCACCTGAAAGGTGTCGCCATCGGTTGGTACTATGCTCTCCGTGGAATTTGTGATTTTCTCGCCGTTCAACGTGATTCCTCCCTGCTGGAAGAGTCGACGTATCTCGCTGTTGCTTTTCTTATCGGCGAAGAATCTCTTTACGATCTCCAGTGCGGAAACTGCCACTGGTTTCAGAACAAGTTCCGGAGCATCCTGCGGGGCTTCGCGCTGAGAGAATGTACGATCGAACCAATCGCGCTCTTGCTGTGCCGTTTGTTCGCCATGGTATCTGCGGACAATCTCCGTAGCCAGACGTTTCTTGGCTTCCAGCGGATTCGCTTGCACCATGGCACTGAACGTTTGCAATTCCGATTCTGATACTTCGGTATAAACTCCGAAGTAGAGCGTAATCAGATTATCCGGCACACGCATGATTCTTCCGAACTTGTCGCGCGGCGAGTGACCGAGACCAATGTAGTTGTCCAAGCTTTTGCTTTGCTTGGCGACTCCGTCGATACCGGGGGTAATCTTGGTAGTGATGATCACCTGCGGTCGCTGACCAAACCTCTCCTGGTAGAACCTGCCCATCATTTCATTGAAGAGCTGATCCGAACCGATGATAGTGAGGTCGGAGTTCAACATAAACGAATCGTACCCTTGCAAAACCGGGTAAACGAGTTCGTGCATGTAGATGTCGGCGTTCTCGGTGAGACGTTTCTGAAACATGTCGCGAGAGATAAGCCGACTGTGCGTCACGAGCGATACGAGCTTCAGGAACTCGGAGAGCACCATGCGCCCATACCACTCGGAATTCCGTCGAATCTCCAAAAGACCCGGGTCATCGAAACGTAACACCATTTTCGCCTGTTCAATGAACTCGGCGATGTTTCGTTCGATCTCCTCCAGAGGAATCACAGGCCGGGTCTTACTCCTCCCCGTCGGATCACCAATCTGCGTGGTGAAATCGCCGATGAGAAAGATGACCTTGTGCCCGAAATCTTGGAGTTTTCGCATCATCCAGAGATTTACGGCGTGTCCGATGTGCAGATACGGTGCCGTAACGTCCACACCGTACTTGATGCGTAGCTGTCTGTCGCTTCGAAGGAGTTCGTTCCACTCATTTAAGGAGAGTATTTCCTCCGTTGTGCGGCCAAACAACGCATGAAGATTTCCTATCTGTTGTTCGTTCACATCAATCCTTTCTTTTTCTTGTTGCGGGTTATTTAAGGATTCACTGACAATCAGTTCATCCATGATAACCGAGGGTAATTTCAAAATAGTGTCGATACTTCCGATACCAGACGGCTGTCTGTCATCGGACACCGCAACACACCGATACCCGACAGTGTATGCTTCCTTCAAATCTACGGCCGGATCATCTCCGACTACGCACATCTCTGACGGAAGCCACTTGTTTGTTTTGCGAATTGCTTCGTAAGCATCCAACTTACTGCGTGTGCGCCAGTTGACTCCTTGAACTACGATGTCCGAGAAGTACTGGCTCACTCGCAACGTATCGAGCACCTTTAGGGCATGCTCGCGTGACGATAGCGTCACTATGAATTTTTCTCCAGACAATCTCGAAAACACTTCTTGAAGGAGAGTGTCCTCGACAAGGTGTCGTTCGGGTGCCAGTCGTCCAAACACTTCCCGATGGAATGACACAAGACTTAAGCCGAGCGCGTGGATCGCTCCGAGCGGGCTCGGGTGCGTACGTTTTAGCCGCTCATAATACCGTTCCATGTCCTCATCACGAATGTACAATTGGTTTTGGAACCATTGCCTGATCAGCGAAGACATCTCGCGGTATAGAGCGTTAGTTTTCGGATAGAGCGTACCGTCCAGATCGAAGATGAATGCTTTGATCATAATGACAATCCTCCCATTTCCAGGACGATTTTCATCGTGCGACCAGACTTTCGTCGAGCCGTTTCCAAAGCGTCTTCGAATTTAGACATCGGGAATCGGTGGCTAATGAAGGCTGCAAGAACTGACTGATGGGTACCAATCAGTGCAACCGCTTTACTGAACTCTTCTGGAACATACGCGTTGGAACCTTGCAGAAGAACTTCCCTTATAAACAGTTCACGCACAATTAGTGGGTAGGTGTAGCCCGGAGTAAAAACTCCAACGACTATCACCTGTCCACCCCACCTTACCGCACGCAAACTTTCATCCAAGGTGCCTTGCTGAGAACGTCCCACGGTTTCGTAGACGACGTCAAAGTAACCAGTTGGTACTTCAGTGATAAGCGTACTCACTCCCATGCCCTCCATAAAATGGAGGTTTTCCTGGTGAATGCCTTTGATCCACGTATCATGTCCTCGTTGATGTAACAGCCACGCAAGTAAGCTACCGATGATGCCGTCTCCGATTACCAAACATCGCCGGTCGGTAACAGTCGATGTGTCCAACTTTTCTGCATGAACGCAAACCGCTAATGTATCAGTTAGCACGTAAGCATCTGGATCGCTTGGATCGGGAATCTTGACGACATTAGCTACTGGCACATCTACGAACTCCGCAAACGCACCGGGAGTCGTCCGCCCAATGGCTTGAGCTTCCACACACAAGTTTTCTTGTCGATGCGTGCATGCGTAGCACTTGCCACAATTAAGAACTGGCATTCCGACAATCCAATCGCCGAGAGAGATATTCGTCCCTTGACCACTGATATCAACGACCTGCCCGATGAACTCGTGACCGAGAATGTTCGTGTGCGAAGGGGGTAAATTTCGGCTTGATATCTTTGCGACATCAGTACCGCACAAACCCGCTTTAGCAACGCGAATCCTGGCCCATTGAGATGACAGTAATCCGAGTTCAATTTCTTTCTGCTCTAACCTGCCATCTGTGAATGTTATTGCTTTCATGTACTACCTCCTATTACCGTTAGCAGGGCCATCCTGCTTCCGCCAGTCGCGTCGATGAATTGCTCGAGTTTTTTCAATCCAGCTCCGCTCTTGATCACTTCGATTGCGGTCTTAAAACCGACCTCGAGAGTTTCGGCTTTACCGGACAACAAGAGAATCGCGGCCGCATTGAGAGCGACCGTATCTTCTCGCGGCCCCGACATCTTGCCTTGAAGGACTCGGACGGCTGACTGTACGTTTTCCACAACAGATGCACCCGGCTCCAACTCTTCATGGCCGACCGGGACGCGCTTAGTGATAGTCGTGGGAGAAAATCCTTCGACGTCACCGATGATCCCGTCTTGCAGCTTTCCGAGCAGGTTAAAGGCCATACTGCTCAGTTCATCAATGTAGTGGATTTTGTCACTAGTCGACGAAACCACTATGACATTTTTGTATCCGAGTTCGCGAAACGCTCTCAATGAGAGGTTTACGTTCGGATGGGATAATCCATAGAGCAGCGAATCGCAGGCGATTGGATTAGCAACCGCCGGAAACGCGAAACTCAGTGGAGTCGGACCGAATGTCTTACCTCCGTAAACGGCATCGAATCGCGGAATAAACTCCTCGATCGGAAATATACCGAATCCGGTGGCAAGCAGCACTTCTATCATCTCGTTCGGTTCCAACAATTTAGCGCCAACCGTCGTGATGAAGTCCTTTGAACCGCTGATTGATGATGTCGCAGCGGAACCAGGTTTAGCCACATAGGCACCGGCGGCGCTGGCGACCAGGCATGCCGGTGTTGAGATATTAAAGGTCTTGTGACCTTTCTTACCGCTACCAGCAACCGCGACAAGCTTCTTGTCGTCGGGCAGCGTCGGTTTGTAGCGCGTAACCCCATCGATATTGAGAGCGGTTCGAATCAGAATCACGATTTGTTTGACCGTTGGTTCCTTGACCATCATACCGGTCAGAAATGCTCCGAGTTGAACGTCTCGCGCTTTGACATGGGGGTTGGTAAGAATCAGCCCGAACGCTCTAGCAAGCAGATCATCTTCCACCGGAACTCCCACATTGAGCCGATAGAAAACCTCTGCGATTTCTTGATTTGGATTTTTCGTTTCCATTCGTTACTCCTTTCTAAGGTTCGTGCCATAACTGACACAGTTTATACAAGTGCTTGGAATACTCGCGCTTGATGTTGCGCCAGTGTTCCGATTGTTTCCGACATTCTTCGTGCGCTTCCTTGATTTCCTCGTTGCCATAAAGGCTGACTGAAGAGATCATTTGGTAGACCACATTGGTTTCCGGAAACTGGGTTACAATCTCACCGTGCTCGATTAGCCTGGCGATTTCTTCGGCCGACATGTCAACCGTGATTCCCGATTGCGGGAAGCTCTTAGACATTTTCGGATATCCGTGGAAACCCCGGATGATGCCCGAGTACATTGCTGAATACTGCTTGCCATGAAACCACGCTATCTGCTCGGCCTGGGCCCGTTGCAAAGTCTCGCGTCCGAAATTGACGTACCGATGTTCGTCGATCCCTAACACCACCATCACGGCGTCAAAACCGCCGAAGGCGAGTAGTTCAAGAAAATCCGCAATCATCAAATTCAATGACAATTTCCGGCGATAGCTCATGACAGGATCAACTTTCCCTTGCTCCGAATAGAATCCGTGCAAGTCCTCTTCTGTGTTGGCAAACATTTCATCGTCCATGAAATGGCCGATGAGGTACGCCATCCTCAATGTGGTTAAAGCATCGTACTGAGCCCGCAAAGAGTTCGGTGACGAAGAATTGAAACCTAGATTGAGAATGAATGCGCGATAAGAATCCGCGAGCCGTCGCGTTTGTTCAAGCTCTATGTTCTTTCCGTTATACGCATCAAGATCGCCAAGGACAATTTGGACGGGGATGCCTGCTTGCTGCAACCGCAACGATCGGATGATTTGGGAAAGTGTTCCCATATGTGGGACACCGGATAACCCGAATCCCGTGGCGACGATTACTCGCTTGCCGTCTCGCTGCGCCTTGGCAAAGCTACTGCCATTCATGTGGCAGAGCCACTGCCGTTGAAGGTCTTCTTTGGTCAGTTGCCCTAAGGAAAAAGAGACACACTCAAACTCCAGAGGGTTGTACCCGAACTCCTTCATAACGGCTTCGTAATACTGTGAATCAAACACTACTGTATTCATTTTTCCTCCAATATTAAATTGTCAAAGTACCCATTTAGCAAGAAAGCACCTTAGTGGTGCTACTTCTAAATTCGCCACAACCATACATTAAATATGTAGGATTAGCAAGGGTTCGTAATATTAAAGAAACGGCCCTTTTGGTCTGACCAACTTAGATAGGAGGGTTGCGAAGCGGGGGTAACCAACAGATTGCCAACTCGTAACTTTATTGCCATCCAGCGGTATAATGATTGCATGGAACTAAAAGGAGAAATCGAATTACTGCGTCAACAGGTTGAGGAACTTGCCGAGAGCGTGAAGAAAATTGCTGAACGGCAGAATTCGCAGTACACGGATATTATGCTCCCTCTGAAGCGGATTGAGGAGAGACTGACAATGTCAGAAGTGGAACCTGTCGATGAAGAGGAGTTGTACGAGGATGCGAAAGAACTCGTGATTGAACATCAAACTGCGTCAACCTCGTTTCTACAAAGGATGATGAGTATCGGTTATGCCAGAGCAGCGCGGCTTATTGATCTATTGGAAGAAAAAGGGGTCATAGGCCCTGGCAAAGGAGCTAAACCGCGAGAAGTCCTGAAAAAAGATAGCACTGGCGAATAGCCTCACTACCTTATTCAGCCCACATACTTGATCGGATTCTGGCTGCCTCGTTTCCAGACGTGGGCTACTGATTTATCAACGTATTTTTGTCGTACATCAAGTGGAGCGACTTTTCCGACAAACATCATCCGGCCCGGGGTTTCAGCGGACGGAAGCCACTCATCGATTTCGTATACTTCTCTAATGATTCCAGCATATACAGCGCAAGCAATACGTATAGTCTTTGAGCGAGAGCCAACTTTCCAATCTTTCCTTGTCGCCTCATATAACTCTTCAGCTGACATTTCGTATCGATAGAGCTTATTGATTCTAATAAGCATCACAGGTTGGTCGAATAGCGCGTCAGCAGCTTCGTATTCTGTCTTGATATTCTTGAGCGTCATCTTTCCTCTATCAAGCGAGTGATGGCCGAGCACAAGATTAGTAAGATTTTTAATGCCAAGAAGATCGATAACCGCCGATTCAACCTCAAAAGCTTCTTTCTCGGTGAGACCGTGACGCAAAATGGTATGGCCAACTTCAAGCCCAGCTTTCTGAATGTCGCGAATCATCTTTATTTTCTCGGTCTCTTTTACGTCTTCCTCTAACACACCAAGCAAATGGTGGTTGATACGATTGCCACACCCTTTACCTACATAAAAGACTTTGTTTGTGCGCGGGTCAATCAGTAAGTACACATAGTACCCGAGCTTCTCTATGGTTGATTGGGAAAGTGTTGTCATTTCAGTAAATGCAAAGATTGTAAATAATGGGTGTTATAACTTGATAGAGTTGCCACACAAAAAGACCGATAAAAGCTGCGAAAAGCACTACCAAAATCCACGGCTTCTTACCAGCATATATCTTCTCAAACGTCTTAAGTCCTCCAGTCAACTCTTTATGTAGCGACTTTATAAAAAGAAACCCAGCGTATAATAACCCAAAACCAAACAGCCCCTTGAGCGCATCGTCCGCTGTATGAGAACTGAGGGGAAGCTCGCAGTATGATTGAGCTAGAAATATTATTACGGATACAACAACACTAGCTACAGCCACAGAGCGAAAGACAGCAACGCCAGCCATAAACCACGCAATCAAACAAAGGATGGAAAAGACGATTAGAAAAAAGACTAGTGCAACACCGTTCAGATTAAAATCGAAAACCTTTGCCCCAATAAAAACAAGGGCAATTATTCCAAGGAAAAACAAGAAAGGGATTTGCTTTTCCTTCTTTATGCCTAACCTCTTAAAAATGTATTCTGATCTCTCAGACATGTTCATTACTTCTTTTCAGGATTTCCTTCACTTACCTCACGTTGGATTTGCTCAAATTCGTTTTCAATCTCGGAGAGTCGTTTTTTGCAAACTTTCACCAATTCTGCTCCCTCCTTTAGCTTTTCAAGTCCCGCCTCAACATCAACCTCCTCTTGATTCTCAAACCACACCGCGATCTCGTTGAGCTTTTTGAGCGAATCTTTTAAATTTACCTTTTTCTCTGCTGCCATGTTATTTCTTGTTATTAATAATTTTTACCTCTGACGTAAAAGATCCATCCTGCACACGGATATCCACTGCTTGCCCGATGCGTACTTGCTCAATCTTTCTCACCAGGGAACCGGCCGAGTGAACAATGCTGTAGCCAAGCTTTAGTTGGCGCTTAGGATCATGCGATTCCAAGAGCTTCCATGTGGTGGCAAGATAGTGATTAGTTTTACTGATAACTCCCTTAATATGAAGTGAGAGCTCTTGAGGGTATCTCCCGATGGACCGCAGTAATTCCGATATCCGTGATTTTACAGATACGAACGCGCGCCGCAATACCTGCTCTGCCTGGTTGAAACGGTCAAAGATGGCTTGGAGGTTATCTTTCATAACCGTGAATGACTCATCTACAACGGACTGATTGTGCGACAGAGTGTCCTCAAACGAGGAAAAAATTATTCGTTCATCTGTGTCCATTTTCGTCACAAATTCTTGCCACGAATCGTTAAGGGCTTCCGCAGCGGCTGTTGGAGTGGAAACCATTTGGTCAGCGGCGAGACCGACGAGGGAGATATCTTTTTCGTGTCCAACACCAACAAGAACGGGTACAGGAAAAGTTGCGATTTCTCGGACCAGAGCTTCGTTATTGAAAGGAAGGAGCGACTCAAGCGAACCGCCACCACGGACAAGTACTAAAACCTCAATGTCTTTGTTTCTAAATGAGCGAACAGAATCCAGTAATTCTTGCGTTGCAAGCTGGCCTTCTACCCTTGAGTCGATTAGAGATGTCTTGAATCCGAATTTCCCCAGATTCGTGAGAAAATCGCCGATAGCGGCCCCATCTTTGGAAGTGATAAGGCCAATCTTCTGCGACAATGTCGGAAGGTGGCGTTTTTTGGATTCGGCAAACAAGCCCTCTTTCTCAAGTTGCGCCTTGAGTTTTTCGTATTGCTTCTTGAGAGCACCCTCCCCTATGAGTTCTACTGACTTTGCGTTAAACGAAAGACGACCAAGTGGTTTGTATATACCAGGCGTGCCTGAGACAATTATTTCAAGCCCTGTCTCTAGCTCCAATCCGCTAACATCATAGTCTCGCTTCCACATGAAGCAAGAAAGAATGGCTGGGTTGTCCTCGTCTTTATCCTTTATTTTGAAAAATAAATAGGTTCGTCCGGGATACAGTTGCATATCCGTCACTTCGCCCACAACTCGGGCACTATAATTAGCAAGCCCCTCGTTCAGATTGTCGAGGTATTCATTTACTGATACAAAATTGTCTTTCGTTCGATTAATCATAAAGAAGATAAGCGGTATCACAACATCAAATATATCCCCAGGATCTCAATTTCTTTCCTTCCCTAAACCACCTTGAGCCTATATCGCCACGATAAAACATACTCGGGATACTTATATTCTTGATTTCCTTGTAAGCTTTTGCTCGAGCTTGGCCGACCGTCTTTCCTGTTCCTGTGATAACAAGACACCAACCGCTAGAACCCGCTATTCGCCAAATACCATTTTTATCTTTTTTAATATCACCGATATGAATATTTTTTAATTTATTTTTGCTCTTCAGATTAATAGCGATATCTCTAAATGTCTTTACAATCTTCATATCATCTCCCTCAGACAATAACGGCGGTGTTGCTATCACGACTCCGATCTGAAACCCCTTCTTGGTGGATAATCTAAAGGTTATTCCTCTAGAAAGTTTATACAACCAATCTCCAGCCTGATCTAAAATTCCTGCGAGTTGAATCTGGATCGTCGGATATCCAAATCTTGATGTAAACTCCAGTGGGAATATGCCGCTTTCATTTACAATACAATTTAAGTCTATATATCCCACATATCCAGATCTTTTTAGCGAGGATTTCATTCTTAACAGGGTTGACCGAAAAAAGGCGTTTGATTTTGACCAGAACATGAGCGTTCCCATCTCACCAGTCATAGGACCTAAATTTCTTGAAAATAAATGTTTATGTTCAAAATTTATGTTTATTGGATATATAAAATCTGTTCCATTAAAAAATGCGCCGACTGCAATCTCGATCCCTTCTATAAATCTTTGCAGTACAAATCTACGGTTCTTCTTTTCCAGAATTTTATTATTTTGATACAAAAATTCAAGAAGATCAGATCCATCCTCTTTTTGAGAAATTAGAATTAATCGCTTATCTCCAGACTGCTCGTTACCGCTAGGTTTATATACGTATCTAGCCGGATTATTCTTTATGAAAGTGATTGCTTTATTGTAGTTATTGAAATTCCAGATAGGCACTATCTTAATGCCGTTCTTTCTCAATTCTGATTGTCCAAAATCTCTATCAATTTCCAACTTGTCTGTATACCTACTGCCACCTATAACTAATTTACCTCTCTTTCTTAACTTGTCAGCATAATGACCGAAATTTTCGTCATCAAAAATTATCACGTCAGCCCACCTTAGATATTTTTTCCAATTGCTAACTTTCTCAATAAAACCATCGTATACATCCTTACTATACTTATCCTCGAAGTAAAATCTAACATCGTGACCTTCATTTAATAAGTGAACCGCCAAGTCTCCACTTAAGCTGTCTTTGGAAACAAAGAGGAACCTTTTTAGCTTCATAGGTTTTTACAATTATAAGAACTATCGATTCCTAATCTCTCTGCAAATTCATCCAAGAACCCGTGCGCGGCTGAATCTGAAAAACCTTGAGAAATAAGTCTTTCCCGATAGTTACGGATTTCTCTGTTTTGATATGTGATACAAACATAATAATGAAATTGGTCATCAATAATGTTGTAATCAACAAATGATTCTTCACCATATGCATATAAGTCATACAAGAGACTGAGGTAATCATCAACATCGTAATCACTAAAATCCCCTCCATTTACTTTTAAGACTTTGGTACTACCGTACAAATAAGATTCTTCGATTGCCGTGCTTAAGTCTCTATATTTTGGATTATCAAAAAAGATTCTACTAAAATTGAAAACAAAGTCCCGGTTTGCTGTCCTTCGGTCAAGGTCCCTGCTAAAAAGATAAGATATTGTTGAGCTAACCACCGCAGCTATAAATATAGAAATGATAATCTCTTTAACAACTGGTTTCGCTAAAAATAGCCTTATTCTAGTCCAGAGTAATTTCATAGAAACAATGTTAATTACTTAGTTGATCATTTACCCGACACTGATCACTTTCATCACTTCGTCGCCGTAGTGGTTGATGACTTTAACAGCAATTTTGCCCGTCTTGGGCTTGGGAAATAGACGAGAGGTTGTGGAATAGAGTTCATCCCATGCTGATTCGTTAATATCGGCCTTTAGAGCCTTCTTCAATTTCTCGTACGGTTTGTTGCCGCCGAGAAAGTAGGCGTGACAAACGAAAAATGCTTCGCCGTTGTAATTTGTGTCAATGAACCATGCGGCAATATCGTGATCAGGGTCGCCAGAACCACTGGAACGAATCTCGCTGGTAACCGGATCGTAAACATCCACCCCTTCAATTTCCACGGTTACGCCAGATTTTGTTTCCTTTACCTTGACCTGTGGCTCGCCGAAAGCAAGAAATAGATTTCCGGAGCCGGTCTTCTTAAGCAAATCGCCCATTGAAAGGTCGGGGTTGATTTTTACCCTCATGACTCGAACACCTTCTATTTCACCAGCAACAGAGAAAGCAGACGCGTCAAAAGAAGTCGCGGCCACGATTAGCAAGTCGGCAAATCTTTTAGCAACTTTTGCTGCGTCCAGAATAAAATCATCGTCAACACTTCCGAACTCGGGACCAATAGCGACAGCACATTTCTTGAGACCACTATCCGTTTTGTATTCGCCCGCCGCCTGAATTTCAGGACCACTTGGCAAGACATCTAAGTTTGCGAATTCCACACGTGCTCCCTTTTTACCTGTCTGGACACCAGATTTCAATAAGTTGGTAATTACTGTTTCAGCAAAACGCTCCGAAGAAATCATTTCTTGTGCATCGGAAATCCGATGTGGCGAGAGGGATTCAACTGTGAACGGACCGGAAACTCGCACGACCTCTTTATTTTCTACCGGCTGATCATATAGAACTTCCTGTTCTGCCTCCTCGTCATTTGCAAGTGATTTCAATGTAACGTGCGGAACCGTTTTATATTCAAAACCAGCTGATACATTGTTTTCTTCTTTTAACTTGAAGTATGGAAACTTGGCAGACATAAGGCGAGTGCGCGCTAGAGCGAGCGCAACTCGAGAGGTATCAATCGTGATCCAGCGTCGCCCCCTTTGTTCGGCAACGTACGCCGTCGTCCCCGAACCGCAAGTTGGGTCAAGAACAATGTCACCAGGATCAGTGGTCATCAATAGGCAACGTTTTATAGCTTCATCAACTGTTTGAACGACGTAGATTTTATCTGTTGGTCGTCCTGTATCGTCCCACATATTTGTAATCTTCTTGTAAGGAAAATCATCATAGAAGAGACGGTAGGACAACGATTGACCTTCTACCTGGAGACGATTCAATGTCTCAAGTTTGCGGAGTTTTTCCAGCTCAACTACCCATGAACCCCTACTCGGCGGCGGGTACACCGTACCTTTAAATTTGTAATCATAGACTGTATTCGGACTAAAAGAAGGGGCGATCAACGAAAAAAGTCGAAAGTACCTAGTGCCTCTGGGATGATCCTTCGACTGAAAATCCTCAACGGTAATCTTTTCATGACGCCCATCAGGATATAAAGCGTAAGGCCCGTGTTGAGATATCTGGCTTACATCATTGTAAGTATAAAGATGACGGAATTTTATCCGTTCTTTATTTTTTGCATAAAAGAAGATGTGATCATGCATTGTCTCAAGAGTAGTTGAGCCGAGTGGAAGTGTTTTCTTCCTGAAGATAATGTTAGCGACAAAATTCTCACTGCCAAAAACCTCATCAAGTACTGAAGCGACCAAGTGACTATTCTCGGAATTAATCTGTAAAAAACATGAACCGCTTTCTGTAAGAAGTTCACGCGCAGTTATTAAACGATCACGTAAATAAGAAAGATAAGAGTGAATTCCAAGCTCCCATGTATCGCGAAATGCCTTTACTTGTTCTGGTTGACGTATGAAATCTTCCAACTTGTTATCTTTAACATCACGCTTTCTGGTCGAAACCTGCCAGTTGGAACCAAATTTTATTCCGTAGGGTGGATCTATATAGATTGTTTGAATGCGTCCACGCATTCCTTCTTTTTGTAGCAGTGAATTCATCACCGTTAGCGAATCGCCAAGAATCATACGGTTCTGCCAGTTATCCTCGTGTTTATAGAAATCAACTGCTTTGCCAATCTGTTCCTGGGCTGTCTCTCCGAAAAGCATTTGTTGAGCATTATCATCTGCGCCTGCTTTAAGACGTGCGATGAGCGACTCGGGAGCGATCTTCTCCTGTACGTAGATTGGCACTGTAGACACACCGAACTCCGCACCCTGCTCCTGTTTGCCAGCCCATACAAGTTGCGGGTCAAGCGATGGATCATAAGCATATTGCTTTTTCTGTGGACGCTTTTCGCTCGGTGAAAGACGAATTGATTCCTCTTGAGTTGGAATCCTTACGCGCTTACCAGTGTGCTTATATGAGCTTACCGGAGCGGCAGTGGTTGGTTGTGCAATTTTCTTTCTTGGCATAGCTCTATTTATTGTTGGTAAAGCCAGCGATAGTGGCTCTGATAAGATTTTGCGTCTCATGTATATCTTGGATCTCAATTATCGCCCAATGACCGAATTTCTCCATATTGTTTACTGATGGAACCCAAAGCTCTCGGGTCGTCTTAACTTTCAGCGCTTTCTTGTCGTCTTTCTTGCCCGTCACTTCAATGAGGAGATTAATAATTTGCTTGTCCGGTGCTTCTATCCGCGCGATAAAGTCAGGAACATACTGATGAGTCACACCTTGGTGTTCGTAAGGAATAGAAAAGCCGAGATTTTGATTTTTTACATACGCAAGAACTTCATCCATTTGCTCAAGACGCTTCGCAACACCTTGTTCCCACTCCTCCGTATCAGCAACAACGTAGTTAATATGGCTCTTGATCGTATCTTGCACTGGGCGAGTCGTAAGAAAATCAACATAGCGAGTTGAGCCGAGCGTATCATACGGAGCTAAGATTGGCAGAATCTTTCTGTCCTTCTGGTGTTCAAGGTTCTCCATAACGATTCCTTGATTAATTTTTGTCAGAGCACCAGAAAAGTATTCGCCAACCGTAAGGTAACCGATAAGCATGCGGTCTTTCAGAACAACATGGCTTTTCACGTACTCTTCGGCGATGCGCATCAATTGAGGGCCGAGCCAATACTTTTCAGAACCATCCGCATCGGTAAAGTAGCGCTTTAAAAGTCCTTGGGTAAGACGTATGACCACTTCACCTTCCCGACGATCACGTATCTTCTGCAATGTTTCTTTGGTTTCTTCACCTAGAGGACCGTGGCTGATAATTTCAGTCGGTTCGTTCTCAATAATAGTTTTGGATTCCTCCGTAAACTTTGCAGCGAGTCTTGCTTCGTCTATTTCATAGCGGTAACCCTCAACTCGCGGAAAGGTAATCTCGTACTTCTCCCGCTCGGGTAACGAGTGGACGCGATGGATGACTTTCGGCGGCTCTGGCGGTACTTTCGTCCCGGGACGCAAGAAATTAAACGGCACACCGTACACTTCGGCATATTCGGGACCGAGCAGTCCGTCATCGTTCAGAGAATAATCAACACGCCGGAGCGCACGGCCGACAACTTGCTCACAAAGAAGCTGTGTTGAGAATGCACGGACGCCAAGAATATGGGTAACTGTGTTTACATCCCAACCCTCCGTCAGCATTGAAACTGATACGACACATCTTATGTTCTCACCAAGTTTGGTAGGCTTACCGACGGTGTTCATCACTTCACGAAGTAACTCTTCATCTGTCGGATCCTCTCGGCCTGGAAAACGGTTTTTGTATTCCTTATGAAAATCTTTTATCTCTTTTTCAAAGATGCGTTTAAACTCATCGCTTATTTTTTCTCCGCTTTCAAGTTGGGCGCTATCAATAAGGAGAGTATTTGGTTTATCCAGAAAACGTACCCCATCCTCGTTTCTGAAAATCTCCAGATTACCTTTCTCTATTTTGATTTTTCCGCTTGCCGTCTGCTTCTCATAACCTGCTGTCCAGCGATACACGAGTTCCGAGACCGTGGTGTTGTTGCAGACAATAATCATAACTGGAGGCATCACTGCGGGATTCGTCCTCTTAAACTCTTCATACTTTCGGTAGTAGGTCTCGTAACTTCCGTACAACGACTCGAGTGCTTCTTGAAGCTTTCTCGGGAGCACAATCATTGAGAGATCATAGCCGCCAGTCTTCTTACCTTTCTTTGGCAGGTAATCCCTAACATGAAGCCAGAGATTTCTAAACTCCGGCTCGTCTCCTTTGGTAATATTATCGGCCTGCACTGGCAAACGAGGGATTTTTACAATTCCACACTCAAGAGCGTCGAGAAGCGAGAAATCGCTCACCACCCAAGGAAAGAGCTTACCCTCGTCGTAACCCGAACCACGCAAGAAGTACGGGGTAGCTGATAGATCAACGACTGCGTTGACATTCATCTTCTGTGAGAGTGCCTCGAGTCCGCTTATCCAAACGCGGGCGGCTTCGTTGTTCTCGTCGGCTTCTTTTCTATCGTCTCCGGCAAGTTTCTCATCAGTCGGTTTTTCACGATAACAGTGGTGAGCTTCATCGTTGATTACGAGGACCCGCGGCTTGTTCGCGATACCTTTGAAAACACGGTTGAGCATCGCATTCGGAGTTTCTTTAGTGGCCGCCTCTTTGATCAGTCCGGCAGCTTTTACAACACTGCCAATTTGATATCGCTGGTTCTGACGGAGCTCAAGTTGATGATAGTTGAGAATATAGACAGTCGCCTGATTGAGTAATTCAAAGTCTTGAAATGACACGACGCCACGCTCCATATAATAATTTTTCGGGTTGTTAGGAAGAAGGACGCTCAACCTGTCACGGATGGTGATACCCGGGGTTACAATCACGAATGTGTCAGTAAAGCGCGTGTCTTGCGGATAACGGATTTTGTTTAGCGTGTTGTACGCAATAATCATTGCCATTACCACAGTCTTTCCTGAACCAGTAGCCATCTTCAAAGCAATGCGGAACAAACCAGGATTTGCTTCCTGATTTGATTTCTTTAGGTCATTAAGAATCCACTGGTCACCAGCTTTCTCAGCGACTTCGGTAATATAAATGTAGGTCTCTAATGCTTCAATCTGACAAAAGAATAATTTGTTCTCACGCGTTTCGTCTTTCCAATAATCCAGTAAATCGCGACTCGTCTTGGTAAGACCAGTATACCCATGAGAACGCCACTCGCTTACTCTTACACGTACTTTGTTAATGAAATCATTTTCCTTTTGGAGTTCCTTACCAAAAGCGCCCTCGGCAGTATTGAGTTCCAGTTGCTTTTTTGCTGTTCGTGCCCGAGGCGTCGGAATGTATGAACTGCTCGTCCGGCGTGCTTCTACAACTTGGTCAGTAAGACCACGGTCGTCTGAAGCGAAATGACGGTTGGGTTCAGCAAAAGGCGAATTTAAGATGGGATTTTGCATATTCTGAGCAAAGGGAATGAACTGAATTCGTGCCCTTCGTTTAGCCGCATTATCCATCATTTTCGCCATTATTTCAACCATTCTAAGCTTAATCTAAGAAAATTATGAAGGAGAGTTACCAACAACATGTCTCCATATCCATCCTGGACTCCCTAGAGGGGTTGCGTCATCCCTTGTGTTGAGGGTGATTAGCAATTAACCAATCAACACAATGGACCAAACAATTCCCCGAGAGTCACTGCGGTACTGCCTCTATGCGAGAAAAAGTACTGAGCAGGACGAGCGGCAAGCCATGAGCATCGACAGTCAGATTAAGGAGATGCTTGAGCTTGCCCAGAAAGAAGGTATAAAGGTCGCGGAGATCAAGCGCGAGGCACATTCGGCAAAGGCGACACTGCAACGTCCGGTCTTTAACAAAATGGTCGAGGACATACGAGCGGGTAAGTTCAATGCGATACTTGCCTGGGCACCCGATAGGTTGAGTCGAAATGCCGGTGACCTTGGCGTTATCGTGGACATGCTGGATCAAAAACTTATTGTGGAGATACGAACCTTCGGTCAACGGTTTACGAACAATCCGAACGAAAAATTCCTCCTCATGATTCTTGGAGCCCAAGGTAAGTTAGAAAATGACCAGAAGGGTGTGAACGTAAAACGAGGATTAAGGGCTCGGTGTGAAAGAGGTCTCTGGCCTGCACCCGCTCCAACCGGATATTTCAATGAAAAGCGCACCGACCGGAAGGGATACGTGATAGTGGATCCGCATCGAGCGCCAGTTATCAAACAGGTCTTTGAAAAAGTGGCGAACGAAGGGTGGAGTGGGCGGAAAGTGTATCGGTGGCTCTACGATATCGGCTTCACTACGACGAGCGGAAAACGAATGTGGCTAAGCAACGTGTATAAAGTTCTGAACACGCCCTTCTACTACGGAGAGTTCGAATATCCTCTCAAAAGCGGAAAGTGGTATAAAGGCATCCATACGCCGATTATTACCAAGGAGCTCTACATGGAGGCGCAGAAAAATATAAAGGTGGAGCAGCACCTAAAGTACGACAGCAAAGAATTCGCCTTCACCAAGCTCATAAAATGCGGCCGATGCGGATCGGGCATTACCGCGCAGGATAAATACAAGAAGCTACGGGACGGGAGTGTAGTGAAATACATTTACTATGGCTGTACACGAAGCAAAGACCTACATTGCAAGGGCGGGTATATAAGAGAAGAAGATCTGATTCTACAACTCATTGGAATCATAGACCAAGTGAGCGTGGATGAATTGGGTATGCGGAAGCGGCTCAAGGATGAAGCCGAGCGGTATCAGAAATTTCAGACGGTGCTTGGCATCAAAGGGCAGAAAGTACAAACAATGGACGTGGACATGAAAAACTATGCCAAGTATGTGCTGACTGAAGGAAGCATTTTTGAAAAGCGAGAATTGCTGTCAAATCTCAAAGATAAGCTCGTCTACACAAACAAAATTCTGACATTGGCTTGAGCATCGAAGATGGGGTACTCTACTGCTACCGCCTAACAATATACTTACATGGCAATAAAACGACCAGATTCATGGGAACCGTGGGAATTCGAAAATCACAAAATGAGAAAGTCTATTCCTACCGATCTCGCGCCTGAACATGTTGTAGATCCAAATGATGATAAATATCGAGCTTTTCTGCTAACTCTCGCTATGATTTTCAATGATTTCAAAGGGTTAGTTATTCTCAACGACACAATAAAAGGTGTGTATCGCACTCCTCCAACCAACACAGAAGTGAGTGGGCATATGGGAGAAAAAGAAGGGATTGCTGTACAGATGTTAAAAATCCTTTTTGCTACACTTCACGAAGCTTTCGAGTTTTTAGAGAAGTCAAAAGAGATTTGTGAATCCGATAAATTCAAACTACTTCTTCAGGACACATCGAATCAAAACCAGTTGGTTTGGGAAATGTTAATCAAAATTGCAAACAATGAGGAAATCGGAGATCACAGGTTCGCAGAATATCTTGAGTTGCGAGACTTCCTAGTAAAAGCGCGTAATAATGTTGGCTTTCATTACCAGACGCACAAACAGTTTATCGAAGGCTATAGGAGATTTTTTATAAGCGGGATATCAAATGTACCACCACAAGCAAGACAGTTTGCGTACTGGTCCATAAGTAGTGAGTTTACAAACTCACGTTACTATTATGCAGACGCGGCACTGCAAGGTTATTATGTAAATCTTTTTGGTGATGAGAAGCTAGCAAGAGAACGCACAGAGAAAGTCTTTGAATTATTAAATCTGATAGTATACGCAATCCACGACATTCTCAGAAAATACCACTCATCGCTACCAAATAGATAACGAAAAACCACCCATTAAGGTGGTTTTTCGTTCTGGATACTGCTCTCAGCAGGTATGCCGTGTCAGGATAGTTCTGGGAGCTTTTGTGACCCGTCTAGGTCACTCGATACTTCCCAATGATCCTGGGGGACTTGG
>Ga0209542_10004384_pt1 | contig 29062 bp, 31 predicted proteins | sample RifCSPhighO2_01_FD_184028 | JGI IMG/M metagenome (GOLD analysis project Ga0209542, IMG submission 184028) | Soil microbial communities from Rifle, Colorado - Rifle CSP2_plank highO2_0.1 (SPAdes) (version 2) | ecosystem: Environmental > Terrestrial > Deep subsurface > Rock core/Sediment ...
GTTCAACCTCGGTGATGTCCTCCACCTCATCATCTTCGTCCTCATCCTCGTCTTCCTCGTCTTCCACATCTTCGTCTTCTAATTCCTCGTCTTCCTCATCATTCAGTTCTTCTTCCTCGGCCATTTCGTCATCATTGTCTGTGTCGGCATCGGCCTGATAAGCCAAAATAAAACCACCCAAAAACAAAGACGAAATGACTAAAAGGGCAGAGAGACTAATAGCTAAAACTTTTTTGCTCATTCTTTATTGGCCTATACTTCGTCGACCTTTTAATGGATTATGGTGGGCAATGCTGGAATCGAACCAGCGGCCTTTCGGATGTGAACCGAACGCTCTACCACTGAGCTAATTGCCCGTGGCATTACTATAAATCAAAAGAGCGCCCCTAAAAAGGCACTCTTTCGTCTATTGAAGTTCTACCGTAGCGCCAGCTTCCTCTAGTTTGCTCTTGGCCTCTTCGGCCTCTTCTTTCTTTAATCCCTCTTTAACTTTTTGAGGCGCTCCCTCAACTAGGTCTTTAGATTCTTTTAAGCCCAAGCCGGTTATTTCCCGAACCGCTTTAATGACATTGATTTTTTGCTCACCAGCTGAAGTAAGCATAACCGTAAAAGAGGTTTTTTCTTCAGCGACCTCAGCCGCTTGTCCCTCAGCCGCACCAGCCACCGGCATCGCGGCGGAAACACCGAATTTTTCCTCCATTGCTTTCACTAATTCGGCGAGCTCGACTGCCGACATTTTCCCGACTTCTTCAATAAATTTTTCTTTTTCCATAATCTAAACAAATTACCCGGCTTCGACTCGCAGAACTTATCGAGGCGAGGCGGGTGATTCCGACCTTTTACTCAAAATATCCAGTACATACATTAACTTCTGAACCGGGGCAATCATCACGCCCATGAGCTGGGCCAATAACACTCCCCTTGAGGGCAACTTGCCAATGGCGATAATTTTTTCAGCTGACAGCTCCTCTTTGCTAGTTAAATCTAGACCACCCAAGATTTTGAACCTCTCGTTATCCTCCAAAAAATGATAAACCGGAGCAATAATCTTCTCTAATTCATCGGTCCCAAAAACAGTGCCCACCTGTCCCTTAAACTTGACTGGATCAAAATCAAATCCCCTCTCACGAAGAACAAGCCTTAAAATCCGTTTTTTGATGACTTTAAAGTTAGCGCCGACTTCAGCCAGGGTCCTTCTTAACTGCTGGAGTTCGCTGACCCCCACTCCTTGGAAATCGGCAAAAATCAAAAACCGGGATTGACTAATTTTTTCACTCCCCTCGCTGAAAATTTCTTCTTTTTTCGCTCTAGTGATAGGCATAAAAAAAACTGCGTCCAGTCCGCAGCTAAAAGTTATCATCCTCGGCAGGCGAGTTTATTCCTTTTCAGGATACCTGCGGTCTGCGGATTACTGATCAATAATAAAGGACCTGCCTCGCCGAGTCAAGGTGGGTGGAAACAATATGTCAATGCCCGGGTTCCTCGAGCATTTCTACCACCTCTTCGTCGCTTACTTGGGGGAAATAATCGTAATAAGCGCCAACTGCGCCTAAATAGGCCGTCGGGATATCAAGGGCCACGAACTCGTCAACCTCTTTTCGGATTTCTTCGGCTACATCCCGAGGCGCTACCGGCACTGCCACCACGATTTTTACCGGCTCTTTATGTTTTAGTTCTTGAATAGCTAATTTTAAAGTAAGGCCAGTGGCTATTCCATCATCAACAATAATGGCTGTTTTCCCTCGAGCCGCAGGCGTTTCTCTTTTCCCTAGATAAGCCTCGCGTCTCCTTTTGGCTTCTTCTTTTTCTTTCTCCACTTCTTTTCTAAACCATTCGGGATCAACCCCGGCCCGCTCGGCTTCATTACAAACCAGGTGACCGTCTTCAGCCACGGCACAAATAGCGTATTCAGGATTGAAGGGGTGGCCGATTTTCCGGGTAATAACAAGATCGAGCGGCGCCTGAAGGCGCTTGGCAATTTCAAATCCCAGGACAACACCGCCGCGAGGCAGAGCATAAACAACTACTTCTTTCCCTTCGTAATGCCGGAGGAGTTCGGCCAAGAGCCGACCAGCCTCTGTCCTATCCCGGAAGCGCATGGAATTAACCCTTAGTTTTGGCTTCTTTGTGAGGGGTATGCTTACGGCACCACTTACAGTAGCGTTTGTATTCTAACTTCCTCTCCACCTTCTTTTTATTTTTTCGGGTATAGTAATTCTTCCGTTTGCAAACGGTACATCGAAGAGTGATTAAATTTTCCGAATAAATTGATTTAGCCATCGTTGTGAGCCGGAGGAGGGAATCGGACCCTCGGCCTCATTCTTACCAAGAATGCGTTCTGCCACTGAACTACTCCGGCGCGAGTGAGCCGTCCCCGGGACTTGAACCCGGAACCTACAGTTTACAAAACTGTTGCTCTACCGTTGAGCTAGGACGGCAAGCCGGTGCGCAGGGAGGGATTCGAACCCCCGTAGCCCGTCAGGGCGCGAGATTTACAGTCTCGTGTAATTGACCGCTCTACCACCTGCGCGCCTCCGTTATTATAGCGATTATTCTTCGCGCTTCAACTTCCGGCTCAAGAAATTATCGATTTTCATTATCACGATTTTGGTCCGGCGCAACAGCTTATCCCTTAGGTTCTTCAGGAGAGCATCGAAATCCTCAAGGGGCAAGTTATTAGTCCGACCGTTCCTTTTGGTCGAGCCCGACTCCTCTTCGCCTACCCGAGGCACAGCCACCGCCATTAAATAGACGATCACGCCCAAGGAAACCATTAAAGCCAGTTCGAGAAAAAGATCAATCATAACTCGTATCTTATAAATCTTCCGATTTTAATATTCTCGCCGGTTTTCGCAATAACATCGTTAATCAGATCGGCGACGGTTTTTGTCTCATCTTTAATATAGTTGCCCCCAAGAAATTCCTCAACGTTTTCGGGATTCATCGCCGCGATTTGCATCGAAAGATTGTGAGCTAATTCTTTAAACTCACTGGTTCTGGCCACAAAATCAGTTTCGCAATTGAGCTCGAACAAAACACCGATTTTATCCTGATGAATATAGGCGTCAATAACACCGGCTTCGGCCTCGTGCTCGGCTCTCGAGGCGGCTCGAGCCAACCCCCTCTCTTTCAAAATCTTAATCGCCTCATCGACATTACCCCCGGCTTCCTCCAAGGCATGCTTACAATCCACCACCCCCGCTCCAGTCTGGGTTCTTAACGCTTGAATGTCAGCTGACTTTAACATCTTCTTGGGGAACTATAGTGAAGGCTTCATCAAGCCCTCTTATTAAGAGCTCAACGCTCTTCCTATTACGGTCATTGGCCGGAATGGGATAATCAACAAGTGAGGGATCGGCGTCGGTATTGACGAAGGCCACTACCGGAATCCCCTTGCGTTTCGCTTCTCTCGCGGCTATTCCGTTTGCGGTTAAATCAGCAATAAAAACAAGTGCGGGCAACCGTTCGAGGATCGACATCCCAGCGAAAAGTCTTTCGAGCTTGGCAAGCTCTCGCGAAAGCTTAACTTTCTCTTTTTTAGAATACTTCTCCCACTCCCCGCTTACTTCTGCCTCCTTTAGCTTCTTGAAGAAATTAATTCTCCCGCTAATCACCTTGAAATTGGTGAGAGTGCCGCCAAGCCAACGCTCGGTGACGTGAGGCAAGTTGAACTTGAGGGCTAACTCCTTAATGGCTGATCTAACTGCCGGGCTCGTGCCAACCATAAGAATTAACCCCTTGTTTTGGATTATTCCCTTGACGACTGCGGCCGCGGTTTTTAGCCCGGCGATAGTTTCGCCGAGGTCAATCACCTCAAAACCCGCCCTCGTGGTCTGGATGTAATTCTTCATTAAGGGGTTGGTCCTTGATTTAGAGCGGCCATAGAAAACACCGGCCCTCATCATCTCTTCAAAAAGAGCCGCATCTTTAGGATCAATCGAGGATTCCCCTTGATCATTCTCCAGTTCTAATGTTTCTGATGCCTCTTTCACAGTCAAAAAATTACATTACAAAAAGAGAAAAGTCAAAGACTTTTTCTATGGTCGCGCCGCCACTTCTCTATTTCGGCATGATTGCCTGAAACGAGGACTTTCGGCACCCGGTACTTCTTGCCTTTATAAACAAAAATCTCGGGCCGAGTATAAACCGGCACGCCCACGCCTAAACGTTTCTCTTCGAGTGATTCTGCCTTACCGAGCACGCCCGGAAGTTGTCTAGAGATCGCGTCAACAAGAACGGCTGCCGCCAGTTCCCCGCCTGTTAAAACATAGGGACCGATGGAAATTTCTTCCGGTTTAAATATCTTCTTCAATCTCGCATCAACTCCTTCATACCGGCCGGCGATAAGAATTAAGTGTTTATAGTCTTTGGCTAAGGCGGCGGCATATTTGTTATCGAACTGTTTCCCAGCCGGCGTAAAAAGAATTATTTTCAATTTCTGGTTTCTAATCTTCGACTTTATGGCTTGAACCGCTTTTACTACCGGCCCAAGCTGAATAACCATCCCCGGCCCGCCGCCATAAGACCGGTCGTCAACCCTTCGGCTTCGCTCAGGGCGAGCGGTTCTATGCTTGTCCCGAGAATAATCCCGGGGACTATAAAATTTTACCTTAACCACTCCCCGCTTCTGGGCGATCCCCACCACGGATTCGTCGAGGTAGGGCTTAATCGTTTCGGGGAAAAGGGTGATGATATGGAATGTCATTTCTCTACAAAAAGAGCCCTCTCGAGGGCCCTTTCTGATTTCCGCGTTTTCGAGTTAGAGATCTTTAATCTCGTCGATGACTTTCTCGACCGGTTTTTCACCTTCTCCTATTTCGGGCCTCCCCCCAGTTCTTCGACCGCCCTCGGGCTCTTCAATCTTCAGATTAACCCGGGCGTTATTCTTCACCCCCACAATTCGGAGCAGAGAACGAATGGCTTTAGCCGTACTCCCCTCGCGGCCAACTACCTGACCCATATCCTGCCGGTTTACCTTTAAGACGAGAAGCACACCCAGCTCGTCTATCCGTCGATCAACCTTAACATCTTCGGGGTGATCAACTATCGACTTCACCACGAACTCGAGAAATTCCCTATCAGTCTGATCGTTCATTCCCTTGAGTCTCTACTTTCGACCTTTCCAGTCAACCTTTAACTTTTTCAAAATTTGCTTAACCGTTTCGCTCGGTTGGGCCCCGACTCCCAACCAGTATAACACGCGCTCACGTTTAACTTCCACCGTATTGGAGTGAGGGTTATACCAGCCCAAATCCTCCACGAACTTGCCCCGCAGTTTGCTCTTCGCCTCTTGAACAATCACCCGAAAAGAACGTTGATTCTTCCGGCCAACCATTTTTAGTTTAATTGAAAGCACGAATAAGATAATACCAGACCGAAGACAAGTGTCAATAAAATCTACGCTAACTTTAACGAAACTAATTTTGAGGTGCCGTCCGGGGCCATGGTAACGCCATAGAGCACATCAGCTACTTCCATTGTGGCCCGGTTATGAGTGACTACAATAAATTGAGTTCTGCCTGATAAATCTTTTAGCATTTCGCCGAACCGCTTGGCGTTTTTCTCATCAAGCGCTACATCAATTTCATCAAGCACCAAGAACGGCGGCGAACTTACGGAAATTAAGGCGAAAAGCGCAGCGATTGAAACCAAGCTCCGTTCTCCGCCTGAGAGCATATCTAATCCTTTAATTCTTTTTCGAGGCAGAGAAAGATCAATTTCCACTCCAGGAATCACGGAAACTGCTTCCTCTGATTTTGGCTCTTCCGTTCCCTCTTCGCCTTCCACTTTAATCTCTTTAGGGCTCTCGACAGTAAGCCTTGCCTTTCCGCCGCCGAACATTAAACTCACTAACTTATTAAATTCCTGATTAATTAATTTAATCGCCAAATTAAATTCCTTATTAATTTTTTCTTCAAGATCCCTAATTAGTTTTTTAAGATCCGCCATTGCTCGCTCGAGATCAACCGATTCAGCTGAAAGAAAATTATATCTTTCTTCAGTTTCTTTGGCCTCTTCGATTAAGGCCTCGTCAACCTCGCCAATACTTGCGAGCTCCCCTCGGAGCTTAAGCATCAATTTAAGAACCTGCTCCTCGTTCATAGGTTCGCTGGCCTCGGATCTATCAACTCGCAGGGATTGAAGATCCCGACCGATCTGAGCTAATTCCTCGTGAAGTGCGGTTTGCCTTGAGACCAACCGCTCCCGCTCGATTACCAAATGATTTTCTTCTTCTTTTAAGGCTTCAAGTTTTTTCCGCTCTGACTCAACCAGGGCGTAAGCTGATTTAAAACGCTCGTTAAAACTGATAATTGTTCCTCTTGCCTTTTCTTCTTCATGGATAACCTCCTCAAGAGCCTGATCTAGATTCTTTAAATTTTTAGTGATTGATTCGATTTCTGCGACAATCTCTTTATCGGCTTTCTCTGGTAAATCCCCTTTGTTTTCAAGCAGATTTAAAATCTCCTGCAACCCGCTTTTTAGTTTAGCCGGATCATTTTCCTCAAGCAGATTTTTCGCAACTCGCCTAACCTCATTAATAATCCTTGGGAAATCAGTCTCGCCCCCGCCGGATTTTGCTTCGAGCTCAAGCCTGACTTCGAAGCGACCCAGCTCTTTTTGTAGTTTCTCGCGTTCGCTAAGAATCGAGTTCCTTTCCGCCTGAAGCTCCTTTAGAACGGTGTTTGTCTCTGTTTCCGGCTCACCAATTTTTTTCATTTCTACTTCAGCTTCAGTAAAAACTTTTTCTTGGCGAGTAATTTGCTCCTTTAGCTTGGCCTCTCGGCTCGCTAATTCTTTTTCACCTTTTTTAATCGCCCCTAACCGCCGGCCATAAAAATTATTCTCGAGCCGCCTCAACTCTTCGGCGAATTTTTCCCGACTCTCGTAACGCGAGACCTGTTTTTTTAAAAAGCGGAGGTGGGGCTTTATCTCTTCAAGGGAAAGTTTGAGTTTCTCTAGATTAGCAAAGGCATTTTCAAGCCGGCGGCCAGCCTCTTCTTTTTTGATCTCATACTCTTTCAATCCCAAGATTTCCTCGATCATCGTCCGCCGTTCTAGTGGGCTGGCTTTCACAAAAATATCGCTCTCCCCTTGATTGACGACAGCGAGACCCCGAGGACCAACTTTGATTTTCGCCAGAAGCTCGGCAATGTCCTTCAACCTGACCTCGCTTTTGTTAAGGAAAAAGTGGGTATCGCCGTCCCGGCCCAAGCGGCGCGAAATAACCACCTCCTTGAAATCAAGCGGGAAAACTCCGGAACCGTTATCAAAGACAAATGACGCCTGGGCCAAGCCGACGCGCGGCCTTTTTTCAGTGCCGGCAAAAATTAAATCCTCACTTCGGCCGCCCCTTAGTTGTCTCGCATCCCTTTCGCCCAAAAGCCATCTGACACCGTCAATAATATTCGATTTACCCGATCCATTAGGACCGACAATAGCCGTCACGCCGCTTGTTAAATCGAGACTGACCTTATCGGCAAAAGATTTAAATCCTTGAAGTTCGAGCCGCTTTAAAAACATTTTATCCTAGGAGTTTCTGATTTATTATACAACTATGCCTGTTATCGGAATCGATGAAGCTGGCCGGGGCGCCTTGGCCGGACCGGTGGTGGTCGCGGCTCTTGTCATCCCGCCGCGGTTCTACCCCAAAGCCAGTTATCTTCCCCGATTGCGGGATTCAAAAAAATTAAGTCCGCGGCAACGCTCGGTCTGGTTCCAATACATCAAAGAGCACCCGGATATTAGCTATGCTACGGCGAGAGTCTATCAGAGAAAAATCGAAGCTAAAAATATCCGCCGGGCCGCCGATATGGCTTCGACCCAGTCTCTCCAGCGGCTTCTTCGGTTTACCGCCATCGCTCCTCATGACTGCTTCGTCTATCTCGACGGAGGCTTAAGTATTTTAGACGAGCCACTCCTAGATGAACTCGGCCCTAGGATTAAAACCGTTATCCGCGGAGACGAAAAACTGGTAGCTATTAAACTTGCCTCGATTGTGGCGAAAGTCACGAGAGACAACTATATGCTTAAGCTCCATCAACGTTATCCCAACTACGCCCTTAACCTCCACAAAGGCTATGGCACGGCCCTCCATCAAAGAAGAATTAAAAGGCTGGGGCCGGCTCGAATCCATCGATTGACTTATTTAAAGGGATTAGTTAGTCTCAATTAATAATCGTTCTTTATTTATGGGCGTACCTAAAAAACACCACACTAAATCTAAAGTGGGCAAAAGGCGTTCGCACCAGGCGAGGCGTCCCCTTCCCCTAATCCCCTGCGCCAAGTGCGGCGCCCCCACTCTCTCTCATCGGGCTTGTAAAAACTGCGGACACTATGGCGGCCAGACAGCTCGGTAGGGGGATAGCCCTTCAATCGCTTTACGAATGGGATTTTTTTAATCAGGCTGCTGATCTTAAAACCATTGCCGAACGCAATCTTAATGAATTCGCTCCAGGCTACACTGACCAGGATTTTGTTTTTGGTTTAGTCGGAGGAGTGGAATCAAAAATAGAAAAACTGGACGAGATTATCGCCACTTCGGCGCCAGAGTGGCCGATTGAAAAATTATCGCCCATCGATCGCAATGTCCTCCGCCTTGGACTTTATGAACTGATCTATGCCGATCGAGGTGAGGTGCCGCCCCGAGTGGCTATTAATGAGGCAATTGAACTGGCCAAAACCTATGGCGGTTTAAACTCGGGTAAATTCGTGAACGGCGTTCTCGGCACAGTCTATCGGGAAATGGGCGAGCCGGACAAAAGAGAAGAATAGAAATGGAGCTTGAGATTCTTCAGGAAAAAATCAAATTAAGTTTTAGGGATCTTCGTCTTCTTAAAGAAGCCCTGACTCACCGCTCTTATTTGAATGAAAATCCGAAATGGCAATATGGCAACAATGAACGCCTGGAGTTTCTGGGCGATGCTGTCTTAGAACTAGCTGTCACCGAAGCGCTCTTTAATCACTTCCCCACTAAGGAGGAGGGAGAACTAACTCTCTACCGAGCGGGTCTCGTCAATACCAAAACCCTGGCTCTCTTAGCTACCGAAATTGAACTCGATCAAAAAATTCTTTTATCTCGCGGGGAAACTAAAAATTTCTCGGGTCGAGCCAGGGAGACCATCTCGGCTGATGCGGTCGAAGCCCTAATCGGAGCTATTTATCTCGACCAGGGATACTCCAGAGCCAAACAATTCATTAATGATTTTATTTTCTCTCGAGTCGAGGCCCTAATTGAGGAAGGCGGTAAAGATCCGAAAAGCCTAATCCAGGAGTCGGCTCAAAGTGAACACAGGGTAACGCCGACTTATCGAGTGCTTTCAGAGTCTGGTCCTGCCCATGAAAGGATTTTTAGGGTTGGCCTCTATTTCGGTGAAGAACTGAAGTCCGAAGGTGAGGGCAAATCCAAGCAAGAAGCTGAAACTGAAGCGGCCCAAAACCTCTTGAGGGAAATGCGGCGGATATAGGAGCTCGAACTTATTTCCTCAAGAACAGGCTCTCCGCTCGGAATAAATAGCGTTCGTTCGGCTAAAGAAGGGTGGAGCCGCTCTCAAACTCAACCTCGGTCTGCTCGGGATTCAGACAATGTTCGCGCCTCTACTTCTTAGTACCCTCACTCACTATTTATTTGCCTCGTTTCAAGATGTTCTCTACGGAAATAAGTTCTCGCCCAGTTCGTTCTCGCTGCTCAGTAGCATGCTACTGAGCAGTACTACAATTTATTTACGTAAATAGGTACGTACCTAGATATGTAATTAGCCAGTCTTGAATATAATATTCTAATATTCTGCAGAATATTAGAATATTGTTTTTTATCCATGGGCCAATTCGCACGAATTAGCCAATCAACTATAGGTGTTTAAAAATGGGAAGGCCCGCACGTGGAGCGTGTGGGTTTCCCACACTTCCACGTACGGGCCGTTATGATGGCTGTCTGGCCGGTCGAGCGAACCCTATCCAGGGCCAACGCCGGCTGAGTCTGAGCTCGAACAGGACTGGACCCATCAGGCCCGTCCCCCAGTCCTTGCCCTTGCGCAGACGGATGCGCGGAAGCCGCTGGTCTTCAAGACGCTCGATCTCGATGACCGCGATCTCCGGGCCGAGTAGCTCACTCCAGCTCACCGTTCTCACTCCTTCCTGTGGCTCCTTCCTGTAGCCGCCGATCGTGGAGCCGCACTTGGAGCAGTTGACCGACTGGCCAGGCACGCAGAACTGTTCGTGTCCGCAGTTAGGACAGGTCTCCGTGTACATCAGTTCACCTCCTTTACATCTACATGCCGCGTAGCACAGAGGCGCTCTCGACGTCTTCCGCCCTTGTCGCCCGAACTTCGTCAGGCGCAACATCCCTGTCCATGCCTGGACAGCTGCAGAGGGCGCGGATACCGATGCACCCTGGACGATGCCCTTGCTCCGCGGCTCGAGCCTCCATCCAGATGACGAAATCCTGCTCAGCGTACCACGACTGGCACATAACACCTCCTCATCTCGACGGCAGACCCGTTGTCAGGTCTGCGGTCATCTCGAGCAGGCCGCGATTCTCCAGGTCCATGATGCAGAACCTGATGTCCTGCTCTCTGGTCTCGAGTTGCTTCTCGACCCGAGCGACGATCTCGCGGGGATGGAGTGGATGACCCGCGTCGCGCACAGCCGCGATCACCGCCTGATCCAGTTCATCACTTCTGGTGTAGATTGCCATGTTCACCTCCTCAGATAATGAAGCCGCTCTCGCCGCATCGCTATGTGGCTCACCGGCTTTCGAGTATCCGCAAGCGTTCATGTAAGCGTTTAACGCAGCCACAGTTGTCCGAAGGGCGATGTCCTCGATGAGCCCTCCGGACCTCGGCGCGGATCTCTTCGGCCTTCTTGTGTCTGTAGTCGGCCAGATCCACGACGGTAGGCCTTGAGTTTACTCTCATGTTCTCACCTCCCCTCAATGAATCAAGGTACTGTTGAGATCCTTTGCCTCAATAATATTATTAAGCCAGATATAGACATTCTTGTAAAGTCGATGTCAAAAACCCTATCTCTGTAGAGAACATCTCAAGGCTTTATTTATCCGAGCGGAGGGCGTTCTTGAGGAGATGGGGTTCGCCCTTTATAATGAGCCTGGAATGGCGAAATTTGTTCATCTGCATACCCACTCTCATTACTCTCTCCTTGATGGTCTTTCGAAAATCGGCCCTTTAGTAGATAGAGCCAAAGAACTGGGAATGGAGGCCCTGGCCCTAACTGATCACGGCAATCTTTACGGTTCGGTCGAGTTTTACAAAAAAGCCAAAGCCGCCGGCATTAAACCAATCATTGGTGTCGAAACCTATGTCGCCCGTCATTCTCGCTTATCAAAAGACCCCAAGGTAGACAACATCAGATATCACCTCACCCTGCTTGTTAAAGACAAGGAGGGTTATCGCAATTTAGTCCAGTTAATCACCAAGTCTCACCTCGAAGGTTTTTACTACAAACCAAGGATAGACAAAGAGCTTTTAGAAAAATACCACGAAGGTTTAATCTGTCTTTCGGGATGTTTCTCGGGCGAGGTGGGAAAACTTTTGCGGGCCGGGGACAAAGAAGGAGCTGAAGAAGCGATTAAGTATTACCACGGACTTTTTGGCGAAGATTACTACCTTGAAATTCAACCTCATAATCCGGATCTTCATGAAGATTTAGTTTCTTTTTCCAAAAAATTTAATATTCCGCTCGTTGCTACCCAAGATTCTCATTATTTAAATCGTGAAGATGCACCGATTCATGAAATTCTTCTAGCGATTCAAACAAATAACCGGCTTGATGATGAAGATCGATTAACTTTTAAAGAGCATGACGCCTCTTTTCGTTCAGCCGAAGAAATGGCTGAGCTTTTCAAACACTTGCCTGAAGCGATCGAAAATACAGTTAAGGTGGCTCTAAAATGTGATTTCGAATTTGAGTTAGACAAAATCCATTTACCAGTTTACCCCTTGCCCGAAGGCGAGGAGAATAGTAATTCTTTTTTGCGTCGTCTCGCCGAAGAAGGTCTGCCAAAACGCGGACTCGCTTCGGAAGAGAAGGCCCGCGAACGGCTTGAATATGAACTTGGCGTGATTGAAAAAACCGGCTTTGCCGACTACTTCCTAATTGTCCAAGACTTTGTTAACTGGGCGAAAAATCACGGCATTGCGGTTGGCCCGGGCCGGGGTTCGGCCGCCGGCAGTATTGTTTCTTATCTTTTAAATATTACCGACGTTGACCCCTTAAAATACGAACTCCTTTTTGAAAGATTCTTGAATCCCGAGCGGATTCAGATGCCGGACATTGATCTTGATTTTGCCGATCACCGCCGGGACGAGGTCCTCGGCTATTTAAGGGATAAATACGGCGAGGGATATGTGGCTCAAATTATTACTTTCGGCACGATGGCCGCTCGGGCGGCGGTCCGGGATGCCGGCCGAGCCATGGGACTACCTTATTCTTTCTGCGACCGAGTCGCTAAGCTGATTCCTTTTATGGCTAATTTCGGTAACGAAGGAATTTCGGCTTATCTTGAAAAATCACCCGAGCTAAGAACGCTTTATCAATCGGACCCTCAGGTCAAAAATCTTCTAGAAATTGCCGAAAGGCTAGAAGGAGTGGCTCGCCACGCCTCGGTTCATGCCTGCGGCGTGGTGATGGCCCAAGAACCGCTGACGAATTACTTGGCCCTTCAGCGAGCGCCCCAGGATGAAAATACGATTATTACCCAAATTGAGATGCACGGCGTTGAAGACTTGGGTCTTTTGAAAATTGATCTTTTAGGGCTCCGCAATCTCACCATTATTGAGGAAACTTCGAGACTAATTAAAGAGCTCGACGGTGATGAAATAAATATTGCCGAATTGCCCCTAGATGATGAAAAAACTTTTGAACTCCTCCGAGCGGCCGAAACAACCGGCATTTTTCAATTTGAATCTGCTGGTATGAAACGCTATATGAAAGAAATAAAACCCACGGAATTAGAAGACTTAATTGCCCTAGTTGCCCTCTACCGCCCTGGACCGATAGAACTTATCCCTAGTTATATTTTGAGAAAGCACGGCAAGGAAAAAGTAACTTATCTCCACCAAAAGCTGGAACCGATTATGAAAAACACTTACGGTATCGGCATCTATCAAGAGCAAATGATGAGGATTGCGACTGACTTGGGAGGATATACCCTACCTGAAGCCGACACCCTAAGAAAGGCGATCGGTAAAAAAATTAGATCCCTGCTCGACGCCCAAAAAGAAAAATTAATCAATGGGATGATGAAAAACGGTATTGACGCAAGGACGGCTCAAAAAATCTGGAGTGTTTTCCCACCCTTTGCCCGCTATGGCTTCCCCAGGGCGCACGCTGTTTGCTACGCCTTGATCGGCTACCGAACCGCTTATCTCAAAAGTCACTATCCGGTTGAATTTATGACCGCCCTTTTGAACAACGCCTCCGGTGATGTCGAACGAATTTCTTTCTTAATCAATGAGGCCAAAAGAATGAAAATCGAGGTCTTGGCGCCTGATGTTAATAAAAGCGTAAGCGATTTCGTACCTGAGGAGGCTAACATCCGTTTCGGCCTTCTCGCTATTAAAAATGTTGGCGCTAACATCACCCAGGCGATTGTTGAAGAACGATTAAGAAACGGGTCATACGAAAGTCTGACTGACTTTATCTTAAGAGCCCGACCTTTTGGTATGAATAAGAAAGTGGTAGAGTCGCTCGCTAAAAGCGGAGCCCTCGATTCACTCGGAGTAGAAAGAATGACGATTCTCAATAATATCGATGTTCTTTTAAGGGCGGCCGGCGGCACTAAAGCAGAGCCCCGGAACCATCAAAACAATCTTTTCGGCGCTAATCATCGTTTCGAAATCAAGCTCGTACCGGCCGAGGTCCCAGCCGCTAGAACCACTAAGTTATCTTGGGAAAAGGAACTAATCGGACTTTATGTGACCGAGCATCCCCTGAAGGAATACTGGGAAAAACAAAACCTGAGCGAAAGCCAAACCATTAAAGGAATCGTTGAAAGAGCAATCGAGGGACGAGCGGCCAGAATCTTTGGTATCATTTCAAAAGTCCATCGAGTCCAGACTAAAAACGGCAAACTTATGTTTTTTGCCAAAATCGAGGACCCAAGTGGTACTATTGAAGTACTGGTTTTCCCCGATACCCTGGGTAAAGACCCGAGTCTTTGGCAGGAAAATAATCTGGTTGAGATTAATGGTCGAGTATCAAAAAGAGACGGCGAACCGAAATTAATATGCGCGGAGGCAAAACCAATCAGTCTTTAGAACATCTTAGACATTCTTTAGCCCACCTCCTCGCAGCCGCGGTTCTTGAAAAATTCCCCAAAGGCAAGCTGGGGATTGGCCCGGCTATTGAAAAAGGTTTTTATTATGATTTTCTCTTGCCTCGGAGTTTGACCCCCGATGACCTTAAGGGATTTGAGAAGCGAATAAAGGAATTCGTTAAAGAGGGGTTGTCTTTTCGGGGGAAAAAAGTCGCTGCCGCCGAAGCCAAGAAAACATTTAAAGACCAGCCTTTAAAACTAGAACTGATTAAAGATTTTGTTCGGGAGAAAAAACAGCTCTCGGTTTATAAAACCCTTCGACCCCGCTCAGGGCAGGCTGGCGAAGCGATTTTCACGGATCTTTGTCGCGGCGGCCACGTCAAAAATACAAAAGAAATCAACCCCGAGGCCTTCGCCTTAACGAGCATTGCCGGTGCTTACTGGAAGGGCAGTGAAAAAAATCCCCAACTCCAGCGAGTCTATGGCGTGGCCTTCAAAACCAAGAAAGAACTTGATCATTATCTCTGGCAACAGGAAGAGGCTAAAAAACGGGACCACCGAATCTTAGGCGAACGTTTAGGGATCTTTACTTTTGCTGAAGAAATCGGTGCTGGCCTGCCGCTATGGCTGCCTAAGGGCGCTATTCTTCGAGATCAATTGGAAACCTGGGCCAGAGAAACAGAGAAAGCGGCTGGCTACGAACGGGTTGTTACCCCTCATATTACCAAGAAAAAACTTTATGAAATTTCCGGCCACGTCCCCTACTATACCGATGATATGTACCCGCCGTTCAAGATTGAAGGCGAAGAATATTATCTTAAACCGATGAATTGCCCTCACCATCACATGATTTATAAGTCCCGGTTGAGGAGTTACCGGGAACTACCGTTGCGCCTCGCTGAATACGGCCAGCTCTACCGCTTTGAATTATCAGGAGTACTCCATGGACTTTTCCGTGTTCGCGGCTTTTGCCAGAACGACGCCCATATTTATGTGGCCGAAAAAGACGTGGTCCGAGAATTCGTGAGAGTGATGGATATGCACCGCTTTTACTACAAAGCCTTGGGGATTAAAAACTTCAAAATAAAATTAGGGCTCCGCGACCCCAAAAACCTAAGGAGGAAGTACCACGGTAATGATGCTATGTGGCGAAAGGCTGAGAAACTAACCAAGGAGGGCTTAAAAAAATCCGGGGTAGAATTCACTGAAGACGTGGGCGGCGCGGCTCACTACGGACCAAAAGGAGATGTCATTGTTGAGTCGGTCATCGGCAAAGAATATGCCATCGGCACGGTCCAAATAGATTTGTTTATGCCCGATCGCTTTAACCTCACCTTCATCAACGAGAAAGGCGCCCAAGAGCGTCCGGTTATTATCCACCGGGCGCCGCTTGGGAGTCATGAACGAATGATCGGATTTCTCCTCGAGCACTTCGCCGGCGAATTCCCGACGTGGCTTGCGCCAATTCAGGTGACGGTTCTGCCAATTAGCGACAAGCAAAGAAGCTATGGTAATAAGATTTTTGAAGAGCTTAAGAAACACGGGATTAGAGCTGAAATCCCGCCAAGTAGCGAAACTTTAGCTAAACGGATTCGCGAGGCCGAAATTCAGAAAATCCCCTACCTTCTTGTGGTTGGCGAAAAAGAAGCTAAAACAAACTTGGTGGCAGTACGAAAACGCGGTAAGGGAGACTTGGGTGCGAAAAAACTTTCGAAATTCGTTGAAGAAATCACCAAAGAAATCAGCGAAAGAAAAACCTAAAATCATTGTTGTTCTAGGGCCGAATGCTTCGGGGAAGTCGGCGTTAGGCGTCAAACTCGCCCAGAAATTTAACGGCGAGATTATCTCGGCTGATTCCCGCCAGGTCTACCGCGGCCTTGATATCGGAACCGGCAAAATCACTAAAGCTGAAATGGGCGGCATTCGGCATCATCTCTTGGATATCGCTTCACCTAGAAGAGTTTTTACGGTTGTCCAATACCAAAAACGAGCCAAAAGGGCAACTCGAGAGATTCTCAAGCGGGGCAGACTTCCGATTGTAGTTGGCGGAACAGGACTTTATATCGACGCCTTAATCCATAATCTCACCTTTCCCTCTGTTCCGCCCCAACCTCGAATCCGACAAAAACTTGAAAGACTAAGCACCGAGAAACTATTCGATCGATTAAGGGTTCTTGATCCGGAAAGAGCCATCCTGATTGATCCCCACAACCGACGCCGCTTAATCCGGGCTATGGAGATTGCTGAGGTCGCTGGCAAAACGATCCCCCGCCTAAAGAGGAACTCGCCCTATAAAATGCTGAAAATCGGGCTTGGGTTACCAGAAAATGTCCTCAAGAAAAGAATTGCTGATCGGCTTAAGCAGAGATTGAAAGAAGGATTGATAGAGGAAGTCGAAAAACTGCACCGCCAAGGCATTAGCTGGAAGCGCCTCGAGGGATTAGGGCTTGAATACCGCTATGTTGCCCGATATCTCCGAGACCTTTTAGGCCGCGAGGAAATGATTCAAAAACTCGAGATTGAAATTCGCCGTTATGCCAAACGTCAGATGACCTGGTTTAGGCGAGATAAAGAAATTATTTGGCTAAGCGATCCGAGAAAAGCTTTTCCAATAGTTCAGGATCTCCTCGGCCGCTAAGCTTACGCATCGCTTCGCCCACTAAAAATTTGAGGGCATTGGCTTTCCCCTTTTTATAATCACTTACGGCTCGCTCGTTTGCCTCGATAACCTCTCTTATTGTTTCGAGTAGGACTTTTTCATCAGCGATCGGCGTTAGCGTTTTCTCTTTAATAACCTGATCGGGATCAAGCCCACCTATAAACATCTCGCCCAAAACATCTTTAGCAATCCGACTCGAAATTTCTCCTTTAACAATCAGCTTTACAAGCTCGGCGAAATTCTCGGGCGAAATCTTTATCTTCTCGAACTGGATACCAGCGACGTTCATTAAACCAACGAGATCGCTTGTTAGATAATTAACCAATAGCTGGATGGCTTTTTCTTTTTCCGGCTCATCAATAACGGTATTAAGTTCCGAAACGCTCTCTTCAAAATACTCGGCAAGTTTCGGGTTGCTTACTAAAGCCTCAGTCTGGCCTTGGGGCAACTTATATTCTTCAAAGAACCGTTTCCGTCTGGCTTCGGGGAGTTCGGGTATCGATAACTTCAGCTCTTCGAGGTCAATACCCTCTTTAGTGAAATCTAATGGCGGCAAATCAGGTTCAGGGAAATAGCGATAATCGTGAGAGGCTTCTTTAAGCCGCTGGGGACGGGTCGCCCCGAGAACACTGCCCCTTGTTTCTTGAATAATCTTTTCGCCCCGCTCTAGTGCCTCGGTCTGACGTTTTAGCTCGTAATCAATAACATTTTTAACCTCCCTGAATGAGTTAATATTTTTGACCTCAACTTTAACCCCGAGCTCTTTACTGCCAACCGGGGCCACTGAAACATTGGCTTCAACCCGCATCTGGCCCTTTTCCATATCGGCATCGGAAATACCGAGGTAACGAAGAATCAACTGGAGTTCTTTAGCAAACCGAAAGGCCTCATCAGCTGATTTAATCACCGGCTTGGTCACAAGTTCCATTAAAGGGATGCCGGCTCGGTTAAAATCAACGAGGCTTCCCTTTTCGCTATGGACAAGCCTTGCCGTATCTTCTTCAAGGTGAATCCTTTCGAGTTTGATCCCCAAAAGTTCACCGCCTTTTACGAGCGGCGCTTCGTATTGAGAAATTTGATAACCCTTAGGCAGATCGGGATAGAAATAGCTTTTTCGATCAAAATGGGAATTTTTTAAAATCTCCCCCACTAGCGCCAAGCCTAATCGGATAACGCTCTTCACCGCCTCAATGTTAATCACTGGCAGAGTGCCGGGGTGAGCTAGGCAAATGGGGCAAATATTGACATTCGGCCTCGTCTCATTAGGGTCATTCAACGAACGGCAGAACATTTTAGTCCGCGTTTTCAGCTCCGCGTGAACCTCAAGCCCTATGGTTGGGGAATACGTCATCTCTAATCTATCTCTAATGATATCTCGAGTAGTCGCTAATATCTATTCGAGAGTACTCGCGAGCAGATTCGAGGTTGATTCGAGATTAATTCCCTATCTCAATCCCCATTGATTTGGCAGTTCCCTCAATGATTTTGACCGCCTCTTCAAGGTTCGGAGTATTCAAGTCTGGCATTTTCTTTTCAGCAATCCGGCGCAAATCCTCTTTCGTCACTTTCCCCACTTTAGTCCGATTAGGAATACCGGATCCTTTTTCCAGTCCGGCTGCCTGGCGCAGTAAATAAGAGGTAGGCGGGGTCTTTAAGATGAAGGTAAAGCTGCGGTCTTCGTAAACCGTTATCTCGGCCGGCACAATTTCGCCGCCCCGCTCTTTGGTAACCTCGTTAAATTGAGTACAGAAATCCTGGATGTTGACGCCGTGCTGTCCCAGGGCCGGACCAATCGGCGGGGCCGGCGTGGCTTGACCCGCCGTAATTTGAAGCTTAAGAACTGTTTTAATGGGTTTCACTATTTTATAACTTTTTAATCTGTAACGAGTCGAGCTCAACCGCCGTGTCTCGACCGAAAATCGGCACCATCACTCTTACCCTTCCCTTTTCTTCATCAATCGCAGCCACCTTGCCGTCATAATCCCTGAACGGGCCGTCGGTAATTCGGACAGTCTCGCCAATCTGAACATCAACCTTAAACTTTGGTTCCTCCCCACCCATTCTCGCCATCAACGACTCAATTTCCTCGTAAGAAAGGGCGGTGGGGCTCGTCGGATCAGAGCCGACAAAACCAGTCACCCGGGGGGTGTTTCTGACCACATACCAAGAATCGGGTTCGAGAATCATCTCAACCAAAACATAGCCAGGATAAATCTTTTCCTCAGTTACCGCTCTTTTACCATTCCTGATCTTGATCTTTTTTTCTTTCGGCACTACCACACGAAAGATTTTGTCGTTCATCGAGAGAGAATCAACCCGCTGTTTAAGATAGCGGGCGACCGCATCTTCGTAGCCGGCGTAGGTGTGAACCGCGTACCAGCGCTTTAGTTTTGATTCTTCGGTTTCTAGGCGAGGACTCATTCTATCTTAGGATTTTACTGACTAGGGTAAAAAAGAAAAAATCCAAGGCTCCGAGAAAAGCAGCCACAATAAGCGAGAAGGCGATGACGATAAGGGACATCCTTATTGTCTCACCTCGACTCGGCCAGTTAATCCGCCGGACCTCTTTCCTTAAATCTTTGAAAAAATTGCTTAATCGCTCAAGCATCTTGAGGCATCATAATTAATTCCTCTTTAAACATCAAGATTTTTGACCGAAGCGGCATGAAGTTGAATAAAGTGCTTTCTGGGTCCAACTTCATCCCCCATCAATAAATCGAAGAGCCGATCAGCCTCTTTAGCATCATCAACGGTGACCAATTTGAGTTTCCGGTTCTCGGGATTCATAGTCGTCTCCCAAAGTTGGTCCGGATTCATCTCGCCTAAACCCTTGTAGCGCTGGATATTCACCGGTTCGCCGAGCTCAGCCACAATTTTATCCCTTTCAAGCTCACTATGGGCATATTCCCCCGCTTTCCCTTTCTCGACCCGATAAAGCGGCGGTAAGGCAATATAGAGATAGCCTCCTTCAACCACCCTTGGAAAATGGCGAAAGAAAAGAGTTAAAAGAAGAGTCCTAATATGAGCGCCGTCAACATCAGCATCGGTCATAATAATGATTTTATGATAACGAAGTTTCGAAAGATCAAACTCTTCGGCGATAGCTGTTCCTAAAGCTAAAACCAGGGCCGCCAATTCTTTATTGGCTAATAGTTTATCGATCCTGGCCCGTTCGGCATTCAAGATCTTACCTCGCAAGGGCAGGATGGCCTGAATTCTCCTATCCCGACCCTGCTTAGCTGAACCGCCAGCCGATGGACCCTCAACAATAAATAATTCTGCCTCTTCAGCTTTTCTTGTCTGACAATCAGCCAGCTTTCCCGGCAGAGTTAGACCCTCAAGCACGCCTTTTCTAAGAACGCTTTCTTTGGCCGCCTTGGCGGCTAAGCGGGCCCTCGCTGCCAAAAGACATTTTTCGAGGATGGCCCGGGCGTCAGCTGGCTTTTTCTCAAGATATTCTCGGAGGGCCGCTCCGACCACTGTTTCAGTGGCGGTTCTGGCTTCGGGATTGCCCAATCTAGCTTTAGTCTGCCCTTCGAATTGGGGTTCCTTCAGTTTTATCGAAACGATTGTGGTTAATCCCTCCCGAACATCGTCGCCGGTTAAATTATCATCGTCTTTCTTAAAGTAGCCATTAGCTCGGGCGTAATCATTAAGAGCTCGGGTCAAGGCTGAACGAAAACCGGTCAGGTGCATCCCGCCGTCACTCGTATGAATGTTATTGGCGAAACTCAATTCGATGGTTTCGGTACCCTCGTTGTAGGAGAGAGCGGTCTCAATCTCAATCGCCTGATGCTCTCGATGAACGTAAAAGACATTATCATGGACTTTTTTCTCGCCGTCTTCGTTCAAATAATCGATGAATGATAAAAGCCCGCCATCAAACTGATATGCGGCATAATGGGGCTTGGCCGATCTTCCATCTATAAGAACGATTCGAAGCCCCTTGGTCAAATAAGCCTGCTCCCGGAAGTGCTCCAAAATTTGTTTGCGATCAAATTCGATTTCGGAAAATATTCGTTCATCAGGAATAAAAGTGATCTTGGTCCCGTTCCGCTCACAGCGGCCGACTTTTTTAACCTTAGTCTTTGCTTTTCCCCGTTCGTATTCCTGCTCGTATTTCGAGCCATCCCGGCAAACTTCGGCCTTAAGCCAGACGGAAAGTGCATTAACAACTGATACGCCAACACCGTGAAGTCCTCCCGACACCTTATAAGATTCACCGCCAAATTTGCCGCCGGCGTGAAGGGTGGTCATCACTGTTTCGAGGGCTGATTTTTTAGTCTGGCGGTGAATATCAACCGGGATACCCCGACCATCATCTTCAACACTCACCCGATTATCTTTAAGCAATCGGACTTCGATATTTTTGGCGTAACCAGCCATCGCCTCGTCGATCGAGTTGTCTACCACCTCCCAAATCAAGTGATGAAGGCCGCTCGGCCCGGTTGAGCCGATATACATGCCCGGCCGCTTTCGGACAGGCTCTAACCCCTCAAGGACATAAATATCCTTAGCTGTATAAGAAGCCTTTTCAGGCTCTGTTTTATCGGTTTTTGGCCTGGTCATCGTAATAAACGAGACAAAGAAAGACCCCCGAGGGTGGTCTATTTTACCCCCTAATTTTACCGAAATTCGACCCTAAACTCAAGGGAAGGATGAGCTAATTTATGGCTTAAAATAAGGGCTATCTGACCCTGGCGTTAAATTTTTGTGCGAGATATGAGACGATCTTTTCAAGCTCCTGGTTCACCTCCTTATCAAGCAGGGTTTTTTGATCTGACTGGAAAACTAAACGGAAAGTAAAATGGCTTTCGTCGTAATAATCGATAAGATCAACATCCCTTAGGTTACCGCTCGCTTGAGCCTGAATAGCCGAAAGAATCTCGCCTACCCTTAGTCCGCCTCTCACTTCTAACGACAAATCCCTCATCACAGCCGGATATTTAGGAATGGGACGGTACTCGTATTCTTCGGCAAGATACGAGGTTAAGCGACCTAAGTCTAATTCGGCGAGAGCGCTCGAGGCACCTCGGCTATCGAGTCCTCCTAAAAGCTGATTATCAATATGGATTTCGAGGGAACTCTTTTCTGGCTTAAAGTGAAAATCGCTTAAACCCAAACCATATAAAAGATGTTCTACTGTCCCTTTTAGGGCAAGAAAGGTCTCTCCGTGCTTGGTTTTATTTAATCTGATCCCCAGGCCGAGATGCAGCTCCTCGCCCGAAACTTTAAAAACATCGCCTAATTCGAAGATTCTGATCGCATCAAAAAACTTAGCATTATCTTCAAGGTTGCGAGTAATTCCCTCCTCCAAATTGGTTCGGAGATATTTTTTATCCGAGGCAATCGGGTTCTCAAGCTCATAGGCCTCGGGGTTCTTTTTGCTTGAGAACGAATAATTGTAAACTTCGCTGAAGCCGGAAGCGACAAGGAACACTCTTATTTTGTCTTTCAGTCTAACTGTTTCCGCTTCAACTGCCGGCGTAATACTCACCACTGGCGGCCCGATTTCAAGCTCATTGTAACCATGGAGCCTCGCCACCTCTTCAACCAGATCTTCAAATATTTGAATATCATCCCTATTAGCAGGGATGCGAACCAAAAACCGATTTCCGCTCCTTGACCCCGGTTTTATCTCAAATCCGAGACGCACGAGATAATTAATCATTACTTTCCGATCGAGTTTAGTGCCGATGAGACTGTTAAATTTCTCTGGATCAAACTCGATAATAGTTCCCCTAACTGGCTTGGGATAAATATCAACGGCCTCGAGGAGTCTCGCCCCGACTAATTCCTCGAGTAATTTAGCGGCCCTTCCCATTCCCAAACTAGTGAGCTCGGGCGTGATCCCATGCGAAAATCGAGTCGCCGCATCAGTAGGCAACCCTAAGCGGCGCCAAGTTCGATAAATGCTTACCCGATCAAAATTAGCTGATTCAACCACGATTTTTCTTGTTTTTGAGTCCACCTCTGCCTTTTTACCCCCCTTGACGCCGGCAATAGCAATAGGCTCTTTGCCATCGGCAATCACGAACGTTTCCTCGTTAAGGACGTATTTCTGATTATCTAAAGTGGTGACAGGCTCATTCTTTTTTGCCAGTCTTACCCTGATAGTATTTCCCTCGATCTTCTCGGCATCGAAAGCGTGTAACGGCTGACCGGTTTCAAGCATGGCGTAATTCATAATATCGACAACGGCATTAATCGGTCTTAAGCCGCAAGTTTTTAAAATGTTTTGCAGCCGAGTCGGCGACCGACCCACTTTTGCTATCTCGAAAACTCTAGCTTCATAGCGAGGGCAAAGTTGGGGGTTAGAAATTTTGACCGAGAGCGAAGGCCGACGACTTCCGGGTTTAGCGCTCGAGGTCTTTAGTTCTTTAAGTTTCAAGTTAAAAACCGCCGCCGCCTCTCTCGCAACACCCAAATGCGAGACGGCGTTCGAATAACGATTGTGGGGCGCTTCGACGAGCACCACATCACCTTTTGAGTCTTCGACCTCAAATGATTTTAAATTCAGGGCTTCAACCAATTTTTGCTTCGACGGCAAACCCGGGACTAATTCTTTGATTAAAGAATAAGAAAATTTCATCTTCCTAAAATTGATTAATAAAGCGGAGGTCGCCGGAGCGGAAGAGCCGGATATCCGGCACCTTGTACTTAATCATGGTTAGACGATCAACCCCCATACCAAAGGCAAATCCCTGATAATCTCGGGGATTATAGTGAGCCGCCTCAAAAACATGGGGATGGACCATGCCGGCGCCCATTACCTCAAGCCACTTCGCGCCTAGCTTAATGGCCACGTCTAAACCCGGCTCAACAAAGGGGTAATAACTCGGTAAATAACGGAACTCTATTTTTTGACCGGAAAAAAATCTTCTAAAAAATTCTTCAACGACAAACTTGAAATTGGCCAAACTGATATCTTTCCCAACCATCAAACCCTCCATCTGGTTAAAGGTGGTCTCGTGGGTGCTGTCGGTAGCCTCATAGCGGAAGGTCCGGCCTGGTACCACGATCTGGAACGGCGGCTGGTGGGTTTCCATATAGCGGATCTGCATCGGTGAAGTATGAGCCCTAAGCAAAAGTTTCTGTCCCTTCCCTAGACCAGATTTACGGAGTAAATCTGGTCGGGCGAGCTTCCCGCTCTTCGCGGCAGGAAGCTTTAGCCAGAAAGTATCCCAAGATTCTCGAGCCGGATGGTAAGGCGGAATATTTAAGGCGTCGAAATTATAATATTCTGTCTCAAGCTCTGGCCCTTCAACCACGGAAAAGTTCATCGCCAGGAATATTCTCCTCATCTCGGCCTCAACCTTAGTCAAGGGATGAAGATGCCCTAGTTTTGGCTTTTGACCAGGTCGGGTAATATCGAACTCAAGGGACGGCTCGATCTCCAGCTCTTTTTTCTTAAACTCAATCGCCCCCTCAAGCTCTCTTTTTAGCTTTTGAGCTATCGGACCAACCGTCTTTCGCTCCTCCAGAGAGAGTTCTTTCAGTTTTCTTAAAAACTGAGTCAGACTGCCTTTTCGGCCAAGGTACTTAACCTTAAAGGAATTAAGCTCTTTTTGATTCCGGACCCGCTCGAGTTCGCGAAACGCGACCTCCCTGAGATTCTCAATTTTCATAGGCTATAACTCTATTCTAGCAATCCCGAGCGAGGCGACGCAAGAATGTGTTTTGACAACTCTAATAATTCGAGTAAGCTATGAAAGGCCCCACTTCGCTAAGGCTACGAGGGGTAAAACAGCGGGGAAGTGTAACAGTTGCACGTGAGCCTCATAAGCTCAAGGTAGTGGGTGCAATTCCCGCCCCCGCAACAAGTAGGCAAAGGACTTTCACTCACACCAATTATGCAATCCCGACGGTGTAGCTCAGTGGTAGAGCGAGGGACTCATAAACCCTAGGTCGCAGGTTCGATCCCTGCCACCGTCACAAAAATTAAACTATAATTTTCTTATGGAAGGAGAAAAAATAGCGTCGCTCGTCGAACTGGCTCAATCTCTCCTTGGTACCCCTTATAAATACGGCGCCACCCCGGAGGAGGCACCTCAAGTTTTTGACTGTTCTTCTTTTACCCAATATCTCTATAAAAAAATTGGGGTGGAATTACAGCGCTCGAGCATCCTCCAGGCTACTCAGGGGGACGAGGTTAATAATAAAAACGACCTCCGGCCCGGTGATCTTCTTTTTTTTCGCGGCGCAAGAGGACACTATAATGACGGCCTTTTCCCTGGTCGAGAGGTCTATGTTGGTCATGTTGTTTTTTATCTCGGAGAAAATAAAGTAATCTACGCGAGTGACCCCCTAGGAAAAGTCGTTGTTAAAACCCTAGCTGAGGGAAAATCGCTCTGGGGCCCGATGGTGATGGCGAAACGAATCGTGAAATGATGGAAGAAGCGAGGCTGGCCCAAACACTACTGAATCATAAAAACCACCTAAGAAGACTTAAGGCGGCTATTACTAATCCGATCCGAGCCACCAAGAAAGAAAAAGAAGAGGTTAGGGAACAGACGGAAGTCGAGCGAAGTTGGTGGACCGAAATTAAACCCTACGAATCGCTTGAGGAAATTGCTTCTGATTTCGCCTCAGAGAAGCTCGTGAGAGTAAAACCAAATTCTGATTTCAAGCTAATCATGAGATTCGCTAATCCCGAGCTTGAAGATTGGCAGCCCTATTTAAGGAGGGACGCCGCCAGTCTTCTCTATGAGATAACAAAAAACTGGAGGGTAAAAATGACGAACGCGGAACTCTCAAGAGATATCAGGCTTTCGGTAACTAGTCTCGTTAGGACAACTAATTATCAAATTAAGTTGATAGAGCTGGGGAAGCTCGCTATGTTAGACAGCGCCCATACTAAAGGAGAGGCTTTTGATATTGATGGCTGCGGCTATTATGATGCTGAAGAGAATATCAATCCCCGCCAGAATAAAAACTATCGGGTGCTTTACAATCCCCTAGTCCACCAGCTGCTTCAAAAAACGCTTGAAGAGATGAAATTAGAAGGAAAACTTAATTTTGTCTTGGAATATAAAGGGAGCACGAACCAAGTCTTCCATATCGCCCGGAGTCCTCGATACTAATTGCGAGAATCGTAAAGAACCCCTATACTGGAATGGCTTTTAGTTTGGGCGCGTGGTGTAGCCCGGTTAACACGCCTCCCTGTCACGGAGGAGATCGCCGGTTCAAATCCGGTCGCGCCCGCAGACAACGAACATGATATCGCAAGAAAAACATAAACCCAGACTTATTCTTGAACCCGGTTCATCTCCGCTTCTAAATACTCTCGCCAATAATATTTCGCGTCATACTGGCCTGGATCCCCTCACCGGCACGAATGACGTTCTAGCTAAATTGGGAAAAGAAAATCCTGTGGCTGTTTACACCAATTTAATCGCGCTGGGGGATAACGACGCGTTGACCGCATTCACCTCTCCCGTTATTAGCGGGAGAGATGCTATATTAATGGCTGAGATGACGAACTCCCTAACGGAGATCCAAGCGGAGAGCTTAGATAAAAACTATTACCCCCTCGATAGAGAGATCAATGTGCTGACCTATAAAGAATTTAAGGATAAGCATACGATTACGGTTAAATCTAAACTTAACTACCTAACTCGAGTATTAACTGAATTATTACCAGGTTTCGAAAGAGAACCCGAGAAATACTTCAATGATATTTTCAAGTTTGAGTAAAAAAATTAAAGACGTTAAAAGTTCTATTGTGGCAATAGGCTTCAACCCTAATCCTCAACAGATTACCATCATCGGGAGCGGCTTCTGCATCTCGGATGATGGAAAAATCTTAACTGCGGCCCATCTCTACAACCAACTAAATGACATCCAGAAAGAAAGTTTAAAAGCTTTCGTTATGGTCGAGCAAAAAGATAATGATTTCGAGGCTTACCGTTGGATACCTATAAAGTTAGTGGATAAAAACGATGGCTACGACCTGGCAAAGTTCCAATTAGAGAGCTACGAAGATACGTTTTTGAAGAAATTAGAGATAGGCGAATCAGAAAGCGTTAAAATCGGGCAAGCTGCCTACTTTATAGGTTTTCCTTACGCCGCCCAGCTCATAAATGAAGGCTATGGTGTAACCCTTATAGTTAATAGAACTATTATTAGCAATATCAAAAGGGATGGGACCGATCCCAATCATCCCCGTAACTGGTTTATAGTCGACGCTATTAGTAACCCAGGGAATAGTGGCTGTCCACTCATAGATGTGGAAACTAACAATGTGATCGGCGTGATGAGTATCGCATTCCGTACGAAATCTCAAGTGCCAAAATACAATGATCTTGACATTAGAGAACCGATGCACATTGCTGGCGCGAAGCCTATCAATTTGGCTAAAAGCCTTCTTTAATCGCGTAAGCTTATTCTCAGCTTGATTCGTAAATCTGGCCCACGCCTAAAATATCCGCTTCGCGGAAAGGTTTGCCGATTAACTGGAACCCGATCGGTAATTCGTCCCCTCTCCCTTTAACCGGCAAGGAAAGTGCCGGCAGCCCGGCAAGATTCACGGGAATGGTAAAAATATCTGACAAATACATCTCGAGTGGATCTTCAGTCTTCTCTCCCATTTTGAATGGTAGGGTTGGCGTGACTGGCGCAAGAATCACGTCAATCTCTTCGAAAGCCCTCTCGAAATCTTGTTTAACCAAGGCTCTGACCTTCTGGGCTTTAATGTAATAGGCGTCATAATAACCGGCTGATAAAACGAAGGTGCCTAGAATTATTCGCCGTTTCGTTTCCGGCCCAAACCCCTGCGCTCGATCTTTTAAATAAAGCTCGAGTAGATTCTGGATCTCGCTCCTCGTGCCATAGCGAATACCGTCATAACGAGATAGATTACTACTCGCTTCGGCCGGCATAATGATGTAGTAAACCGAAAGAGCATATTTAGTGTGGGGTAAAGATATTTCTTTAAATTTAAAGCCGGCCTTCTTCAGGGTTTCGATTGCCTCCTCCACTCCCCGGGCTACCTCCCCTGATAGTCCTTCAACAAAATATTCTTTGGGAATACCGATGGTAAGATTTTTGATTCTCTCTTCGTCAAAAACCAGAAGTTCGTCGTAATTGAGATTAGGAACGCTCGTTGAATCCAGCTCATCATAGCCGGTGATACCTCGGAAAAGGATGACCGCATCACCAACGGTTTTCGTCAAAGTGCCGATTTGATCAAGAGAAGAAGCTAAAGCAATCAGGCCATAACGGGAAACGGCGCCATAGGTCGGTTTTAAGCCAACTACGCCGCAAAAAGCGGCTGGTTGACGGATTGAACCGCCGGTATCAGAACCCAAGGCCCCCAAGGCCATATTAGCCGCTACGGCGACAGCTGAACCGCCGCTCGAACCGCCCGGAACCCGCTCCTTATCGTGGGGATTTTTGGTAACCTGATAGGCTGAATTTTCGGTCGAACTGCCCATAGCAAACTCGTCAAGATTAGTTTTACCGAGAAATATTGCCTCCTCTTTTTTTAAGTTTTTTATTACCGTGGCGTCATAAGCAGCGGTGTAGTTTTCCAATATCTTTGACCCAGCTGTCGCCTGCCGACTTCTGATCAAGATATTATCTTTAATAGCGAGGGGAACGCCGGTTAAGTAATGAATCGGTTTGCCTTCGGCGATAAGGGCGTCAACCCTCGCCGCCTGCACTAGGGCCTCCTCTCGAGCCACTTCAAGGTAGGCTCCGAGTCCTTTATCCTTATCGTCGATTTGACTCAGAAAAAGACTAGTGAGCTCTTGGGCACTAAACTTTTTCTCCCTCAGTCCCTTATTAGCTTCTTGGATTGTGAGTTTCTCTAAATCCATAAGGCTTAGTCAAAAACCTTAGGCACGCGAAGGAGCCCATCTTTTTCATCCGGGAATTGTTCCCTTAGAGGTTCGACCCCAACTTTTAACCCGATTTCGTCTTCGCTAGATATATTTACAAGCCCGGTACCGCCAGCCATTGGCGAAACTTCGTTCGTATCAACGGCCTCGAGCTCTTTAAAATGATCAAGCACCTCGTTTAAATCCTTGGTAAATCTCTCCTCTTCTTCGGGAGTTAAATCGATTCTGGCGAGGCCTGAAAAATATTTAATATCAAATTCTTTATTCGGCATCCTCGGTCATTTTATCATA
>Ga0209542_10004385_pt1 | contig 29060 bp, 30 predicted proteins | sample RifCSPhighO2_01_FD_184028 | JGI IMG/M metagenome (GOLD analysis project Ga0209542, IMG submission 184028) | Soil microbial communities from Rifle, Colorado - Rifle CSP2_plank highO2_0.1 (SPAdes) (version 2) | ecosystem: Environmental > Terrestrial > Deep subsurface > Rock core/Sediment ...
TAAAACTTAATAGGAATAATCTTTAGCTGAACCAAAAATATTCGTTAAAGGGATATCCTTATTTTGATTAAGTTTTATAGGATAGGTTCCCCTATCCTATTTTGCTATTTATTTCGGAGATACTGATCATTAAGATATAATTTATAATCTCTTTTCATTGTAAGATTCTAATTTCATCATTTAATACTTGTTTTTTTATCTCCCGTCTTATTAATTTATACTCTACTAGATCCACCTTTCTCTTTATAGCTTTCTGAAGCATTAGCTTAAGATGAATAAATTCCAATAAGTCCATTCCTTTCGCCGTTTCTACAAGTATATCCACATCACTTCTTTTTTTATTTTCACCACGAGCATAGCTCCCGAAAATCCCTGCTTTAATTATTTTATATTCTTTTAATAGCGGGATTACTTTTTGTTTTATTTCTTCTATACTTTTATTTTGCCCCATACTTTTTATAAGAAAGCTTAATTTTTAAATGCTTTGTAAATGTTGTGTGGATATACTCTTTTATGGCTTCATGTTAGTTAATTCTGTCCTACACTCAACATAACCTTAAACTTTATATATACTGAAACTATAAAATATTAGGAAGATTAAAGAGGTTAAAATTTATATTATGCAAAAAGGAAGAAAGGGACAATTTTATTTGATAGCTGCAGTAATAATTATTGTAATAATTATAAGCATGGCTGCTATAACAAATTATGTTAGCACTAAGCAAGAACCAAAGAAATTTTTTGAGCTTGGTGAAATACTTAAGTCAGAAGGAAGATATATTATTGATAGCTCGGTTTATAAGAATTCAGATGTTAATACAAATATAGAAAATTATCTTAGATTATATGCAGATTATATGGAAGCAAATACAAATGAAGACTTTAATTTAATTGTTCTTTATGGAAGCACTACTTTGAATACTCTTCAAGGAAAACTTTATTCTAAATCTTCAACAGGCAATGTTAGTGTAAGTCTTGGTGGAACAACTCCGGTAACTGCTTATGAAGGTGAAGAAGTTCGTATTGAAGATGCAGATGTAACTGTTACTTCTGGAAATAGTGGTAATGTGCATGTGCAAGTTAATTCTGGAAAAGAAGGTTCTGCTCCGATAGAACAAGATGTTCCTGTTTTGGCAGATAATAATTTTGTGTTTATTATGACAACAAGTTCAGGATTTAATGAATATGTTCAGAATAGCTTTTCGGGATAAGTTTATAAAAAACTAAAGGTTATAAATATTGAGATAAATAATAATCAAATGAAAATAAACAAGTAAAAAACTCACAGATCCCTTCGGGTTCAACCAGAGAGTTTTTTATATTCTGGAAATTTCCAATTTCCAGACTGTTCGTTTTCAAAGAAAACAAACATAATGATAATAAAAAGTATACTAGAAGATAAAAAAGGCGTAAGCGAAATGGTTTCGTATGTTCTTTTGATAGTAATTGCTATGAGCATTGCCGGAGGAGTTTATTCATGGCTTAAATTTTATGTTAATGTTGATAAAAGCGCTATTCAATGCAATGAAGATGTAGCTTTATTTATTGAGGATTATAATTGCCAAGGATTAGGCAATGAAAGATATATTAATATTACTGTTAAAAATCAGGGAAATTTTAATATAGAAGGATTTTTTATTAGAGCGACAAATAGTTCTGATTCAAAGCGGCTGCCGACTGATAAACTTGATGCTGTAGGAACATATGATCCAATGATAAATAAAAATGGCTTATATTTTTTTCAAGACACTGGTCTTGGTCCAACAGAATCTAAAGTTTTGCAGTTTAATTATACAAAATTAAGGACTATTGCTAGGATACAAGTTCAACCGTTTAAGATTGATAGAGCAAAAAATAATAGTCTGGTTTTATGCCAGACAATTCCGGATATAACTTTGGATGCTTGTGGCGCTAATTTGCCTGCGCTGCCTGCTTGGCCGGCTGGGCTTGTGGGGTATTGGGCGTTTGATACTGTTTTTACAGATAGCATAAATAGTTTGGGTGGAGAAAAGCAAGGTGATGCTCAACTTGTTGAGGATAGTGAAAGAGGGAAAGTTTTGAGTTTAGATGGGGATGGAGATTATGTGAGTATTGATGAGAATTCTCTTTTGGATTTTGGTACAGATGATTTTACGATTAGTTTTTGGATTAAAACTACGGATAATGAAAATAAAAATATTTTGAATAAATTTCAAAATGGTGGAGGAAGATGGAAGATTCTTGCAAGTTCAAATAAAATTTCATTTTATGAAGATACTCCTAATAATAAAAATATGGATATTTCTTTTTCCACTTCAGAATGGGTACATATTGTTGTTGGAAGAAAGGAATTAAATGGATTTACCTGTTTGGATAATGCTTGTTCTGATATTTCCGAGTTTTTTGCATCTTCGGATTTTACTAATAATTTAAAATTTAGAATAGGCTGCAGCGAAATTGGAGACAAATGTCTTATAGGACGAATAGACGAACTTATGATATTTAATCGAGCCCTTAACAGTGAGGAAATAACTACGGTCTATGATTCTCAAAAACCATAAATTTATATACTCCATAGTAGTTACAAATTTATGATTAAGTGTCTTAAAAAAATAGCCAATGGAATGAGCAAGCTTAGTGGAATTTTAGCTTTAGCTTCGGTTTTGGCTTTACCTATGCAAAAAGTAGATGGAGCAATAGTACAGACAAATAGTTATCAAACTGGATGGAATCTTAATACAACTTTTTATTTAGATAATCAAGGAATAACCAGTACAATAAGGAAAGCTTCAAGAGTTTCAATAAATGCAGCAAACCTTTCGCAAGGAATAAGTAATCTAAATTTTTATGCTGCAGGAGCAGTTAGCACAAATCCGCAGCTTTATGAATTTAGTTTTGATACTTTTGATTATCAACCTATTAAAGGTATTAAGCTTGGAGATAATCATAGTTCTTCATGGCATATCGAATCTATTGAGAATATAGGAAAATGGCCAAATTTGTTTGGTGCGGATGGGCTTGAAAGAAAAGTATATTTTGCTCAAGATATCGGTGGAACAAATTATTTTTATATGGATAATCAAGCAAGAGTTTTTAATCGTGATTTATACGAAGTTAAATTAGCAACAACTGGTGAAACATATACGGGTTTTAATCTCGATTTTGATTTGATTACAGAAGAACGAAATGCAATGACTAATGATCTTACTCCTCTTTGGGTTATTTATAGAACAGATGGCACTAATAATTATGTTTATAAGAATAGAATTTGGGGAATAGAATCAAGTGGAACAAATAGTCCCATAAATGCTTCAACCGACGATTGGGATCAAGATAGTATGCCTAATTCTTTTGAGGCAACTTATTGCGGAAATCCAACAAATCTTGAAGCAAAACTAGATGAAGATAAAGATGGCTCAATTAATACTGATGAATATCGTGCTGGGACAAATCCTACAAATAAAAATTCTGTTTTTCAGTTTCTTTCTCTTCAAAATATTCCTCCTGAAATATCTTGGCAGGGCGGACTAACAAATTTTTATCAGCAGCCAATCACTTATTCAATAACCAGAGCCACAAATTTTAGTGAAGCAAATCCTTGGGAAATTCTTGCAACAAATATTCATTCTCGCTCTTTTACTGATACAAATTATCCTGCTGAAAAGGCATCATATAGAGTTAATGTAGAAACAAACTAATTAAAGTGCAGACTCAAAGGTTTGCTCGATAAATACTAAAAAGTTAATCCCAAATTCTTCTCAGTTTAGCTACCCCTCAAGCACCTTAGCTTCTGTTTAGGGCTGCTTCGATCAAGATCTGACCCATTTCGCACAAACAAGATCCAGAAGGACAAAACGTCAACGTTGAATTAAGGACTTTTTAACATCCATTTCACTCGCCTTCTTGCAGCCTGTCTGAAGCCCACTGACAAATGGCGAAGGGCTAATACGCCGGCCTAGTCTGCAGTTATATGAGGAAAATGGCATTTTTAAGTTTATTGATTTGGGGTTTTGGAAAAGTATGATTAATGTAAAAAGATTGATTGCCTGCTAGCGCAGGGCAATCTTGAAACGATAATGATAATGTAATAAATTTTATTGGAAGTTTCAAGTAAGCAATTTTAGCTAAAGATTTTTTAGATAGATATAGACAACTGCATTACTTTGGTGACATGTTTCTTGCAGTTCTCTATCTGTCTAACTGCGGATGACTGTAACTTAAACAACGCAGTTATCCATAAAGCTGAATTCTTACAAGCATAGGCAAACAAGTCTAAAACGGGCGCAGCCCAATATAAACTTAATGATGCTTTAATAAATATTTTTGAAGAAATCTTTATAAACCTGATATGGCTTAATAAATCAGAAACTAGAAAAGAGAGTATAACAAAAATATGAAAATGAAAAAAAATTCTAAAAAAGCAGTAAGTCCTGTTATAACTACAATTCTTCTTGTTATGATGGCAGTAATCCTTGCAGTTATAATTCTTTTATGGGCTCAAAATTTTAAAGGAGAGCAAGTTGAAAAATTTGATGGTCCAATTGAAAATTTATGCGAAGATATAATAGTTTCTGCTTCGGTTTCTGGAAATGAAATATCGCTTATTAACTCTGGAAATGTTCCTGTGTATATGATAAGCATAAGAGTAAGCGGAAATTCTGAAGATAAAGAAATTAATCTTCTTCAGGGTGGAACAGCAGTCATAACTTCAACTATGCCTCTTGCTGGAAAAACTGTGGAGCTTGTTCCTGTTCTGCTTGGAACTATTAAAGATTCTAATGAGCTTCAGTCTTATTTTTGCTTGGATAACCGAATTACTCCGGAATAAAAATGAAAATAAAAAAATAACAAAATAAAAATAAACGAATTCAAAAATCTACGAGATCCTCCAGAAAATAAAATTTTCTGGCTCTTCAAAACAGGTATATTTTGAAGACTTCGGGTTCAACCTGAAGATTTTAAGGATTAATATCCTTAACTCATTCAAAACAAGGTTTTGAAGATTTTGAAACTCAGAAAATTAATAATTTTCTGATTGTTCGTTTTTAACAAAACAAACAAAATGAACATAAGAAATTTAATTAAAAACAAACATGCTCAAGGAGAAGTAATAACTACTGTGCTTCTTATTCTTATTTCTATTGCTGCTGTTGTTATTGTTTCAAGTTTTGTATTAAATATGGTTCGAGAGAATCTTAAGGGCACAGAATGTTTTTCAGTGCAAGGACAGCTTACAATTAATCTTGAAGGTGGGATTACAGCATTTCACAGCATCCCAAAACAGCTTATTGTAGCTATAGAACGTGGAACAAAAGATATGAATCTTACAGGTATGGTAATTGGATATGGAGATAATTATAATTTTAAAACAGTTGAAATAAAGCAAGATTCAAGTTCCTCTTCTGTTTATTATTTGGATTTAACCGGAGAATGGAGTAATTCGAATATACAGATTCCTGGACCGGGCGGATTAAAAACTTATAACATAACTGTTGAAATGACGAATGTTAGCAAAGTTTCAATAATCCCTATTCTTGAAAAAGGCGGAAAATGCGATGTCAGTGATGAGAAAGATATTAGTATAGTGAATTAGTTGAATTTTGAAATTTTTTTATTGAAGATTTTATTATTAATATGATTTTAATTTGAGAACTTTGATTGCTCGCTTGCGCTTAGCAATCTTCTAAATAAGAAAAATAATGTAAAACAATTTGTTTAGAGGGGTTTGCCTATGATCAGAATGGTTTAGCTAGTCTTGTTTAATTTATCTTTAGCTGTAATGTGCTTGCTTGAAACTTATTTAACGAGCGTAGCGAGCCGATATTAATATTATTTATAAAAATTTAAACTCCTTTAAAAAATTCACTCATAAAAACCTTTAAATAAACTGATTTTCTTGTTATAATATGAAAAAAAGAGGAGTGTTTACAAGTGCGTTAAATGGAGTGTTAAGCAGAACAATGACTCCCAAATCGCAGATTTGGGTAGAGACTGTAATTTATACTTTGATTGGACTTACTATTATGGGAATTGTAATTTCTGTGATTACGCCTAAAATAAATCAGATGACTGACAAAGCAGTTATCGAACAGTCAATTGAATCCCTAAATAAAATAAATGAAGCTTTTTCTGATATTCTTTTGTCTTCAGGAAGCCAGCAGCAAGTTAATCTTCTTGTAAAAAGAGGAGAATATCTTATTGATGCAATCGGGAATAGAATAGTTTTTAATTTTAAAAATAGCAATTATAAATACAGCGAATTGAATCTATCTTTTAAAAAAATAGATGTTTATGTTCTTACTATTGATCAGGGAAATAAAAAATATGATGTTTCTTTGTGGTTGAATTATAGTTATCTTAATTTGACTTATAATGATAAAAAAGAAAATAAATTTTTGACCACTGCTGCAAATCCTTATCCAGTTGTTATATCTAATATTGGTGGCATAGATAAAAGAGTAAATATCAGGCTTGTTTAAAATGCAAAACATATCAATAAACCTTAATCCAACGATTCCTGCTATACCTGTAATTAGCGACAAGACTAAAATTAATGTCCGCTATGCAGTAATATCCCCCTATGTTTTTATACATATTTACTGGAATGAAAAAGATAATGAGCTTGTTTATGAAGTTGAAGAACCTGTGCTTAATGATAATCAAAAGGAACTTCTTAAAAAAATTGAAGATTCTATGATTGAACTCATAAACATAAATATTGTTGTCCAGAAAAATCAGGATGCAATGATTGAATATATTAACCAGACTGCAAGCATTATTATTACTGAACTTGGATTAAAGATTTCAGAAGAAGATTATCGAAGAATTTTTTATTATCTTTATCGTGATTTTGTCGGTTTGAATGAGATAGAGCCTTTAATACGTGATTATTTTATTGAAGATATTGAATGCAACGGGATTAACACACCAATATATATTATCCATCGGGCTTTTAAGAATCTTCGAACAAATATCAGGTTTACTTCTATTGAAAGAATTTCAAGTTTTGTTGAAAAAATTGCGCAAAGATGCGGAAAATATATTTCTTACGCATCTCCGATAATGGATGGAAGCCTTCCTGACGGTTCGAGAGTTAATGCAACTTATTCTCAGGAAATCAGCAGTAGAGGGCCAACCTTCACTATACGAAAATTCACTAAGATTCCATGGACTCCAACTCAGCTTATTACTTTTAAAACATTAAGCCCTGAAATGCTTGCATATATGTGGATATTAATTCAGTATAAATGCAATATCCTTGTTGCTGGTGGAACAGCTTCAGGAAAGACAACCTTGTTAAATGCTGCTTCATTTTTTATTCCGCCTGAGTCAAGGGTCGTAAGCATTGAAGACAGCGTAACTGGAGATTCTAAATTAACAATAAGAATAAAAGGAAAAATTAAAAATATTACTATTAAAGAATTCGTTGAAAATAAAATAGATGCAGAAGTAATGAGTCTGGATGAGAAAGGCAAGGTTGTTTGGGTCAAACCTTCTGCTTATATTAAGCATAAAGTCACTAAAGATATATATGAAATTTTGACTTCTACAGGAAGAAGAATAAAAGTAACGCAAGATCACTCTCTTTTTTCTCTTGGCGAAAACAATGTATTGAAAGAGATAAAGCCTACTGAATTGATAGCACAAAAATCTTTTATAGCTGTTCCAAGAATTCTGCCTATAGAAGGACAAGAAATTAAAGAAATAAATTTAATGGATTCATTAAAATTTTTTAAAGATGATTTTCTCCAAGGAGATCCTTTACATAAAATATTAGAAAAATATTCTTACCAGGAACTTGAAGTTGCTAAAGAAAAAAGAAGATGGTGGAAAAATCACGATATAATAAAGATAAGTGATTTTTTAAAATTAAATGTTAATTTTTCATATGAGGAGTTAAAACAGCTTAGAATTAAAAGCAAGAATACCTCATCTATTCCAGTTATTTTTCCGATTACAGATAATTTTTTGGAATTCTGCGGTTTGTGGCTTGGAGACGGAAGTTATGATAATTATAACAAGAATTCTGTAATTGTTTCAAACATAGATGAAGAATGTAGAAATTTAATTAGAGGTATAGCAAAGCAATTTGACTTAAATTATTCTCTTATGAATGATGATGGTGTTTCTATAAGAATACACAGCACAGTTCTTTATAAATTAATGAAATATTGTTTGGGCTTTGATGGTTATTCAAATTCTAAAACAATACCTGAACTTATTTTTGGTTTGTCTAAGAATCAAGTAGCTTGTTTTATAAGAGGTTATTTTAGTGCAGATGGAACAATGAAGAAACATGAAGCATCATGCTCATCTCAAAGTTTGGCTATTTTAGAAGATTTGCAATCACTCTTGCTTCGGTTTGGTATAATCTCAAGAATAAATGATTTTTACAGAAAAGATAAATGTATTAATATGTCAATTTCTTCAAGCAAAAATTTGGAGTCTTTTAAAGAAATTGGTTTTCTTCAAGAAAGAAAAAATAATAAGCTTTTATCTATAATTAAAATAGCAACCCATACCTGTTCAGATATTATTCCTTTAAGTTCAAATAAAATTCTTGAACTTAAGAAAATAAGTGAGTCCTATGTTGGAAGTAAATATGTTAATGGTATTTCTAATATGGGCAGAGAGTTTATGCAAAAAATAGCTCCAACAGGTTCAGAATTTAATGATATTTCTCATAATGATATTTTATGGGATAAAGTTAAATCAGTTAAAAAAATCAGTTCGGAAGATATAGAGGTTTTTGATTTGAGTATTCCAAAATTTGAGAAATTTTTATGCAATAATATTTTTGTTCATAATACTCGCGAGCTTTCGTTATCGAGGGAAAACTGGCTGCCGAGTGTGGCCCGTTCGTCTGTTGGTGTTGGAAACATTGGAGAGGTTAGCATGTTCAATCTTCTTAAGAGTTCATTTAGGCAGGCTCCTGATTATGTAATTGTTGGGGAAGTAAGAGGAGAGGAAGCTAATGTTCTTTTTCAGGGAATGGCTTCAGGACATGCTTCTCTTTCTACTATTCATGCAGACTCGGTTGATACTTTAATTAAAAGACTTGAAACTCCGCCAATTAATCTTTCGCCAACCCTTATTAATACTATTGATGCTGTTGCAATAATGACTCATGCAATTGTTGGAAAAAAAGAAACCAGAAAACTGCGGGAGATTGTTGAAATAGTTGATGTTAACCCTGATGGAATTGCTATAACTAACACGCCTTTTATTTGGAATGCAAGAGACGATCAGTTTTATTTTAAGAAATCAAGCCATGTTTTTGAAAAAATTTCAAGAAGATACGGGTTTACTATTCCTGAGCTTGAAAAAGAATTCAAATTGAGAACAATGCTGCTTAATGAGCTTGCGCGCAGAAGCATTTTTGGCTTCAAGGAAGTTCAAGATATTATCAACCATTATTTCAAGAATCCTGAAGCTGTTCTTGCAAGTTTTGGAATAAGCCTGCCGGTTTAACTTGGATTGTTGAGTTTTAGAAAGTAATTTAAACTAGCTTTTTCTTGTTATTTTATGAAATGAAAGGTTCAAGTGCATAGCTACTTGAATCTCAGAAAACTTTTCAAGTTTTCTGTGCTTCGTTTTAAGAGGTAAAACTTTAGATGAAAAAAAGCGGAAAGTTTGGTATTTTAGGTTTAGGGATAGTTTTAAGTTTGTTTTTTGTGAGTTTTGCAGGGTTTGTGAGTGCTGCGTGCGGAGATGCTATTGTTACGCCTCCTGAACAATGCGATAATGGGGATGGAATTTATCCTAACTGGTATTGCTTCGGACCTGGCGGAACGTGTAATAGCGATACTGGAGTATGCAATACAAACTGCCAAAAAACTTCTTGTGGGGATGGCATTGTTCAAGTAGTCAATGGTCAAAATCAGAATGAAATTTGCGATTCAACTCCTGGTTGTGGTAATTTTTGTCTGTGTAGCACTGCTCTCGGTTATAAACCTGTTTATTCTCCTCAAGGTCCTCCTGGATGTATGCTTGCCTGTGGTGATGCTGTTGTAGATTCACTTTTTCCTTCACCCTATAATGAAGAATGTGATCTGGGCAGTCAGAATGATAATGCTATAGATTGTAATATTAATTGCAAAAAAACAAAATGTGGAGATGGAATCGTACAAGCAACGAATGGCCAAAATCAGCAAGAGATTTGCGATTCTAGTCCTGGATGCACTAGCTCTTGTACTTGTGATAGTGATTTTGGATATAAATCCAATTCTGCTGGGGCCGATTGCATAACTGCTTGTGGTGATAATATTATTGATTTAAATATGCCTTCACCTTATGAAGAAGAATGCGATAATTCTAGCGACACTAATAATCTTTATTGCTATTCTTCCGGACACATGTATCAATGTATGGAAAGAAGCTGTTCAAGAGACTGTCAGGGCGATCAGGACTGCATAGATCAATGTGCTATCTGCGTGGAACCTGCGGGTGTAGAATTTAATAATGGCATTTGCGAAAATGGAGAAGAAAAATTACCCTGTGCGTGTTCTAAGGATTGCAATTTTTGCAAAGAATTTGAATCTGCTAGGATAAAAAACATTTTACTTAATGTTCCTTCTGAATATAAGAAAGATCGGTTTTTAACTTCCTATTATGAAAAGTTAGGATTAAGTGCGCTAAAATTTCAAGGATGCATTGGAAAGGATATTGAGTGCTCAGCTATTAGTGAACAAACAGCATGCAACTCTAATTCTGGTTGTCTATGGTTAGAGAAATGCCAGGATTGCGGAACTCAAGAAGAAAAGGATAGGATTACTGGAATTATCTCAGAGTATGATGATTTACAAGTCGAGACATTGGTAACTTTTGATACTAAAGATAGAAATGAGCCAAATCTTTATGATTATTATGTATCCTCTTCTATCTATGGGGGCAATTATGTTCTCCCTTGGAAAACAAATCTTATAGATTGCGTACTTCTATATCCAAATACTCTTCCATTAATAGGACATTATGTATATTCTTGTCCTGTTAATATTGATAATGAGATAATTTATGGTGTTAATTTGCTTTTAAATAGAGGAACTAAAATTTATGCCAAGTCTGAACTTTTTAAGACAGGGCAAATAGTTTCATCTTCTGAAGAATCTAACTATTTAGTTGTTGCAAAATATCTATTGCATGTTTTTCCAATTAATTTTGTATCTGAGAGAGAAGATAGTCGGGCTATTTCGGATTTTTCAGATAGTTATATTTATTTTAATCAGAAAAGTGAAATTAATATAGATATATCTAATTCTGCTAAATTTATTACTCATACTCTGCCAATACTTACTCCTTCGCCAATAATTGCGGGTCGATTATTTGCAGCTCTTTCTCAAACAAGTATAAATCTCTTAATGGATATGTTTGGTTGGAATGAGATTTATGATAGAATTATAGTGTATCTGCCTAATGATGATGCTCATAAAGCTTGCGGTTCTCCAGCCTGTGCGATGGGTCTAAGTGGACAGGGAATAATTATGTCCTTATATTTAGGGGGAAGTGCACTAGCACATGAATTGGGTCATGTTTATAGTGGATTATTAGATGAGTATAATATTACTCACTGGTATCAGGAAAAAAAGTCTCAGAATAATATTCCTATTAATCCTGTATTTTCTGCGAATAATGTAAGATTTCCGCAATGTTGTTATACTGACAATTATTATTGTTATAAATATACTGTTAAAACTGAGACTTCAAAGACGACTTCAATTTTGGGTAGTTATCATGTATCACTTTCTTCAGATAGTGAAGAATATTTTTCTTGGCTTCCAGCAGCTTTTTCTAATAATTTACTGGGTCAGAGTTTTCCTGTGTATGATTCTGGTCCTCTTATTAATGCTCCTGAGGGCACTATTACGAATATAGACAAAATAGTTTATTCTATAGTTATTACTGGTTCTAATGATTGTCTTCTTTATGGTACCTTTTATTCTAATCTTGGTAATTGTGGTATAGGCAGTACCCCTGGTAATTGTATTAAGGGTAATTGTGGTATAGGCAGTACCCCTGGTAATTGTATTAAACCTTCTTTGCGAGGAATGGGAAAATGCGGCTCACTTCAGTCTTGCTCTGGAATGCCTTATAGCGATAAACTGGGGAAACAACCAAACGATATTGATTTCGAAACAGATGCAAATAAGGCTACCACTTTTTCAATTATGGGCACAACAACAGGCTGGAATGTATTCCCTGAAAATTCAATATGTCCGTTGAAAAATTGCTAAAATGATAATGAGAAAAATATTTGTTGTGATTGGAATGATTTTAATACTTGGAGTTTTCTTTTTATCTCCGAGGGTTGTGGCTTTATCTTATGAATCTACTCCTGAAGCAAGCCAACTAAAATTTGAAATTAAAATAATTGGATTAAATGCAACACCCTATGTAGAAGATTATGATAATGGAATTGTTAATCTTCCAATTCTTCTTAAGCAGTTTAATGATTTTAATGCAGAAATATCTTCACTTTCTGTTTCTACCAACTCTTTGGATTTTTCCATGGATTCCGGAGAATATGTTTTTGATGTTCAACTTTTAGATTATTCAAATAATATAATCCAGCAGATTAAATCTGGAGCAGATTTTTATATTTTAAGCGATCCTGTTGTAGATATCAATCAAACATATATTTATGCAAATTTTCCATATAATCCTTCTGCTAGAAATATTCGTGTGATTTATAATAATCAATCAATTTTTGAGCAAGAGTTTATAAGTCTGATTTGCAATTATAATGAAGAATGCGAAAATTCTGCTTCTGGAAATGAGGGCATGTTTGAAAATTATCTCTCATGCCCTGGTGATTGTGATTATTTTGCTAAAGATGGAATATGTAATACTGCTCCTGGAAAACCTTATGCTTTTAATGATGGATACTGTGATGAAGATTGCTTGCATGATATTGACAGGGAAGATAATGAATCAGGAGAATGTTATAAAGAAAACTGTAATGGGAAGTGTGGAGAAGAAAATTGTTTGTCTTGTGAGGTAAGTGAATGCAAACCAATTTCTAATGGTGTAAGTTTTAATTTTGTTGATTTTAATAATTACTGCTCTGATGAAAATACTGCAATGCAGTATTCCTGCAAGACGAATTTATTAGATACAATTTTAAGCTGGTTTGGCTTTGATTTTAATCAAGTTTCTGTTGTAGAGGATGTAACCTGCAGTAATGGACAAATATGCTCGAATGGAGAATGTATTGTTAATCCTTTAATTGATTATACAATAAGAGAAATTCCGCCTGCGCCTCCGGTTCCGCCAGGAAAATAGTTTAAGCAAAACTTCTAGCTTTCTTTACTTCTTTATTAAACTTTATAAACATAAGTTTCTTCTTTAAAGGGTTAATAAAAGAGGATAGAGAAAGAACTAGGATGAACCCGGAAAATACCCTGATTTTATCGCAGCTTGTTAATAGCTTAGCTCAAGCCAGAGATGTTTTTGAAAAAGCTTATATCGACCAGGATAAAGTGACTTTTGACAATGCAAAAAAAATAATTCTTGAAGCTCAAAGAAGAATAAATATTTTGATTGATTTAAAATGAATTTAAACATAAAAAAAACAAGGGGGCACTATACAATAAAGTGTGTAGTTTGTAAAGCCCCTTGTTTTTTGGATGATCCAAAATTAAAACCATTAAGTTACGACCCCATTCTTTAGAATGGGATTTTAATTTATGGACATAATATCGAATAAATTAATGACTTAAAATGACATTTGAAATGCTTAAGCAGAATATTGAAAGAGAACAAAAAATATCACAGGAAATGCTTGAACTTTACAGCAAATTTGAATATTTTAAAGCTCTGCCGAATCCGGTTAAGGCTGAAGTTGAAAATCTAAAAAAATCTTTTGATTCACTTGCTTTTCAGCTTAAAATAATAAATGCTGCCATACCTGAGCTGATTGAAGGGATTTCATTTTATAAAAAAATAGACGCTAATGTTTCTGAAAAAAAACTTTCATCCGATCTTCTTGGAGTAAAATTTCAAGAAGAAAATAATCGTGAAGTTAAGTTAGCAATAAGAAAAAAAGACAAGAATAACTTTCTTGAGCATCTTACTTTATATCAGTCGCTTGCAAAACAATTTAAGAAAAAACCTAATGAAGAAGAAGCAGAGACTAATCTTGACAATATAGCTTTTTATATGAATATTTCAAATAAACTTTTTAGGAATATTGCAGATAAGCTTGTTGCAAAAGGAGTTTTTGACTCTCTTAAAGTAGATTTAAGAAAAATAACCTCTCCCATAATAGTTAACACCTATGTTGCGATGATGCTTTTTTCTTCGCTTGTTGGGGTCGGTTTGGGATTGTTATTTGGTGGGTTTTTTTGGTTTATGAAACTTGGAGTTCTTTCTTTTATTCTTTCATTAGTTTTAACGCCTTTAGTGATTTTAGGAATATTTTATCTTTATCCTTCTTCCAGGAAAAAAACGCTTGAAAAAGAAATAAATCAGGAAATTCCTTTTCTTACGATTTATATGGGCGCAATTGCAACTTCGGGAATAGAGCCCAGCAAAATTTTTACAATTATTGTTGCTTCAAGAGATTATCCATTTGTACGAAGAGAAATAAAGAAACTTAATAATTATATTAATTTTTATGGCTATGATTTAGTTGGAGCATTGAAAGCTGTTGCTCGGCATAATCCCTCTGATCGGCTTGCGCAGCTTTTTGAGGGTTTTGCGACAACAATCAGTTCAGGAGGAGATTTGACAGAATTTTTGAGTAAGCATTCTGACACGCTTTTATTTGATTATAGACTTGAACGTGAAAAATATACAAGGCTTGCTGAAACTTTTATGAATATCTATATCAGCGTAGTTATCGCTGCTCCTATGATAATGATGATGTTGTTTATTTTGATGAGTCTTGTTGGTGTTGGCGGAGCTCTTACAACCCCTCTTAATATTGGGTTATTGACTATTTTGATTATAAGCCTGTTAAACCTGGGTTTTCTTGTATTACTAAATATGAAACAACCTAAATTTTAAAATGATAACAAATAAATTAGCAAAGGTAAAATTCGGATGAAACGCTCAACATTAATCGGTTTAATTGGAGCAGGAGTAATTATTTTGACTTCGATAGTTCTGCTTATGATTAAAGTTCCTTGGTTTGATATAAAGACTTTTTATTTTGTTGCAGGCATTGCAGTTATAATTGCAGGACTTCCTTTTTTAATGAACTTGCTTCTTGAATCAAGAACACAGGCAAATAAAGACCAGATGTTCTTGGAATTTGCTCGAGATTTAGTTGAGGGAGTGAAATCAGGAACACCAATCAGCAAGAGTATTATTAATTTAAGAACAAAAGACTATGGCAGTCTTAATTCTTATATTCTTAAGTTAGCTAATCAAATTTCACTTGGAATTCCTGTAAAAGAGGCTTTGGATGTTTTTGCTAAGGATGTTGAAAGTCCGGTTATAAAAAGAGCAGTGAGCTTAATACGAGAAGCAGAGGTTTCAGGCGGAAGAATAGAGTCTATTCTTGAATCAGTAACTTTTTCAATATCTCAAATTGAAAAACTAAAAAAAGAAAGACAGGCAGCAATTTATAATCTTACTGTGCAGGGTTATATTATCTTTTTCATCTTTATAGTTATCATGCTCGTAATGGAGTTTAAGATTCTTCCAATTACTACTCAACTAAACTCAAATTTTGATTTAGGCGAAGCAGGAAACTTCGGAGGAATAAATTTAGGGAACTCTGCTCAAATGGATGTTAAAGCATTTGCGAGGCCATTTTTATTTCTGTTGATTACTCAGGGTTTTTTTGCTGGTCTGATTATAGGAAAAATTTCTGAAGGAAATGTCAAGGCAGGCTTGAAACATTCATTTGTGCTTGTTGCAATAGCCTGGCTGATTTCAACAGGAGCAGAGGTATTTTTAGGTTAAGATGAAAATGGAAAAAAGAAAAATAATAGCAAAAAAAGCACAAGCGCATGTTGAATTAATAATTTCATTTGTGATTTTTGTAGGTTTTGTTGTGGCTATTTTTGTGTTTATTAATCCTTTTTCAAGGCAAACTCTGACTTATGCTGCCATGGATAAGATTCAGGATAAAATTTTAACAAATATCTCGATTAATTATTCCTCGATAAATTTGATTATTCAGGATTCTAATCCTCCAACTAACTGCCTTGAAGTTGATCCTCCGGGCATAGGAATAAACCCAATAATAAAGGATTCAGATAGTGCTATTAAAAAATATAAACTTGCTGAAAATAAATTGAACATAGAGGCGGGAGGAGATTATAAACTTTACAAATTTTATTTTTCAAATTCTTTTAATGGAAGTCTCACCCCTAATCCTTCATGCAGTAATCCGATTATAAGTCCGACTATTTATTCTTACGGCGCCCCATATACTGACACAGCAGTGCTTTATGAGAACATTATTTCTTTGAATAAAACATATATGGATAATTATGGGGCTCTTAAAACCCAGTTGGGAATTGAAAATGATTTTGAATTTGTGGTGTTAAATGAAACTAATGGGATTGTATTTGACACTTCTTCAAAGCATAAAGTTAAAAATAGGATTGTTCTTTCTAGAATGATTCCACTAGTTGCTTTAGATAGAAGTGCTACTCAAAAACAAATAATTATTAATTTAAGAATATGGTAAATATGAAAAATTCGATGAGAAAAATTTTGGAGAATGGAAAGGTTGAAAGAATGAAAAGCAAAAAAGCTTGGATAAGAATTGCAGAGGCATTTATCGCGATTGTTTTAATATTTACTACTCTTTTGATTGTTCTTTCAAGACAGAATGCTTCCAGTGCTCGTAGTGATGAGATTATAACGCTTCAAAGTAATATTCTTCAATCTGTGCTTCGGGATGATGTTCTTCGTTCGCAAGTGCTTTCAGGAAACTTAAGTGGTACTTATACTTTTATTGGAAAAAAAGTTCCTTCTTGGATAAATTATTCTGTTGTAAATTGCAGTTATATTGATATCTGCTCGAATCCCGCAGGATATATTGGCGAGAATGTTTACAGCAATGAAATTTTAATAAGTTCAAATATTACTTATCTTCCAGAGAATGCATCTAGGCTTAAGATTTTTTTCTGGGAAAATAAATAATAAAGAATAAATATCCTTGACTTAAAATACTAAAATGGAAAAATACAAATTTTTAGAGCATACTGCTGATTTAAAGGTGCAGGCTTTTGGAAAAACCCTTGAGGAAGTTTTTATAAACTCGGCTTTGGCTATGAAGCAGGTTATTGCTGAAGATATTAAAGTAAAAGCGCAGAAAATAAAATTCATAAGCGTAGAAGGAAAAGATTTAAGCGAACTACTGTATAATTTTCTTGAAGAGTTTTTGTTCATGCTTGATGCAGACAACCAGCTTCTTGCAGAAATTGAGGATTTAAGGATTGTTGAAGCAAATGAAGAGAATAAAAAGAATATTTTTGTGCTCAATGCAGAAGTTTTAGTTGATAAAGCTAGCAACTATAAATTCACGAATGATGTTAAAGCTATAACTTATAATGAGATGTATGTTAAAGAAGAGAAAACAAGGGGCAAGAAGTTAAAGAGCTATAGGGCACAGTTTGTGCTGGATGTGTGATTAATAATGTTGCCGAAAGCCTTAAAAACTTAAAATCTATATAATAATTATATAAGCCTGTCCTTGCTTCGGCAAGGGATAGGCATTTTTATTATGGATTCTATTAAAAGAGTGGCAGTATTTATTGATGGGAATAACTTTTATTATGGCTTGAGAAAGATTTATGGAAAAGATAAAAGCTTGAAAGATTTTGATTTTGAAACTTTCTCAAAATTTCTTGCTAAAGCAAATAAGGTTGTGGATATATTTTATTATAATGCTCAATTAGATAGAGAGCATAATCCAAAAAAGTATGATAGTCAAAAACAATTTTTTGAAGAGTTAAAAAATATACCTAATTTTCATCTTATTTTATGCAAATTACTAAAAAGAAATATAACTGGAACAAATGAGGTTTATTATATTATAAAAGAAGATGACATAAATATGGCTGTAGATATGGTTGAAAGAGCTTGTGGAAATAATTACGATATCGCCTTAGTTATTTCGGGTGATGGCGATTTTGTTCCTGCTGTAAAAGCGGTTCAGAGAAAAAATAAAATAGTTGAGAATATTTATTTTGAGCATAGTTCTTCTAGGAATTTAAAGAGTCATTGTAATACTTCATTAGAATTGACTAGACAGATTCTTGATAAGTTTTTTTCTTAACTTTTTATAACATAAAAAATCTCGGTGTTCAGCTCAAATTTTTCAAATTTGAGATTAATTCGCTCAAGCATTCTTTCAATCCAGCCACGCTCGGCAAATTTCATTGGTTTTCCGCTTACACTTATTGTAGGAAAGCTTACAACAATAAATTTGCACTTTTTAATGAGAACTTTTATTATTTCTTCGCTGTATTTATGACCTTTCTTTTCAAGAACATCAACAAGCTTGAACATAAGACAGACATCAATATTATTTGGAAGCTTATTTATATTTTCGATTTTGCTTAGATTAAGAACTTCGGCTTTTCCGTTAACTTCGTTTTCAATAATTTTGAAATAGTGATTGAGAAACTTTATGTCTTCTTCGTCAATATCATAAGCATAATAATCAATTTTTCTGTCTTTTTCTAGATAATAAGCAGAGGAAATAGGATTTATTCCGCAGCCTAAATCGATGATTGAATCTGGCTTGCCTGTTATTTTAAATAATTCTGAATAAATTTCTTCATATTCATCAAGCCTTTCTCTTGTTGAGCGGTTGGTTGTGAGAATTTTTTCAATGACATTTAGGTCTTCAGGGTTTTTCTCAAGCTCTTTAAGAAATTTATCACGTTTTTTTCTTGATTTAACTTGAAAGCTTCCATAGATGTTATGCAATAATGTTTTGATTTCTTTTAATAGGTATTTTTCCTTGTAGCTTTGCCAGCCTTCGTTTTTCTTAATATACTCGCTGACTTTTGTTTCAATAATATCTTCAGAAATATGTTTGTACTTTTTGCTGGATTTTATGGCTTTTACTAGTTCAGTGATGTTCATAGAACTAATAGAAAACTTAAGATTATAAACTTATTTGAATATCTGGATATATCATTAATTTAAAACAACTTTGGTTAGACTTGTTCGAGTATTGCAAAAAGGTTCGGTCTTGTCCCTCACGAGCGCAGCGAGAACTTATATTAATAATAAAAATAAAAATTCTTTAATCCTTCATCTCAATCTTAACATTGACGCTTCTTGGTATTGGAAGCTTCATTATAGAATGCAAAACTGATTCATTACTTGGCAAGTCGATTATTCTTTTATGAACACGCATCTCAAAATTATCAAAAGTAGCTGTTCCGTTTCCACATGGAGATTTTCGTGTTGTTATCTTAAATTTTCGTGTAGGAAGAGGTATAGGTCCACTTATATTTACTCCAGACTTTTTTGCTAGTTCTTTTATTGTCTGGCACACATTATTAAGCTCCTGAATATCCAGGCTTCCTAGTTTTATTCTTACTATTGCCATGAATACCTTAAAAAAAGTAGCTTTAAAAACCTTTTTGCTCTAATTTTCCTATGAAACTAAAGAGGATAGCTATCTTTATTCTGATTATATCTCTTTTAGGTATGTTTGCTGTTTATTACGACGATATAAAAAATGCAACAGGCTTGACAGGTAGCACTGTTGAAAACTATTATCTAAAAGAACAGGCTGTATTGCTTAGGGTTGTAGATGGTGATACTATTGAAGCACAAGTAGAGGGATATGATGAAACATGGAAAATACGAATGCTTGGAATAAATACTCCTGAAAAGAATATGCCTTTTTCAGATGAATCAAAAGCTTTTATTAAGCAGTTTGAAGGCAAGAATATAATACTTGAGCGAGATAAAGAAGATACAGATAAATACAATAGAAAACTTCGTTATGTTTTTTACGATAACAGATTTTTAGATAAAGAAATACTTGAAAATGGATTTGCAAATTCGTATTACACTGCTGGCCTTCGTTATGAAAATGAACTTTTAGAAGCTGAAAAAACTGCTAGGCAAAATGAAATAGGAATTTGGACAAAATCAAATGAAAGATGTTCTGGCTGCATTCTTCTTAAAAAATTAGATGCTATTGAGGAGTATTTTATTTTAAAGAATGACTGCACATTTTTGTGTTCTTTAGATGGTTGGTTTGTTAAAGATGCTGGTAGAAATACTTTTTATTTAACTTCTCTATTGCCTGGCGAAGAAAAAACTTATAATTCAAATAATAGGGAAATTTGGAATAATGATGGCGATAGATTATTTATGTTTGATAAAAATGGGTTGCTGGCTTTGTTTTATGAATATTAATCTATTTTTTGTGTAAATAAAGCATCATGAATATATAAAATTCCTGAAATAGCTCCTGTTATGCATGTTAATATCGCAAAATATAGAGATATCTGCCAATCAAGTAAAATCATTGGCAAAGTTAACCCTTGTAAGAGGGTTGTAAGTTTTGCTATTTTTCTAGCTTGCGGAAATAATCTTTTTTTAGCTATAAAAGCCCATAAAGCAAAAGGCGCAGCAATTATCTCTCTTGACATTATGAGAATGAATTTTAATACGCTGCTGTTATCAAGCATATTTTCTCTGTTAAAATATAGAATAATTATTGTAATAGTTACAATCATCAGTATTCTATCTGCGATGAAATCAAATTTTCTTCCAAACTCGGTTTTAAGATTAAAAATTCGGGCAATATATCCATCAATACCATCGGTTAAGGCGGCTATTATAAAAATTATAATTAAAATATTTAATTCAGCGTTGAATAAAAAACTTAAGATTAATCCAATACTTAGAATAACTCTTATTAGTGTAAGAAGATTGGGAAGATTGATTATATTTTCTTTTTTTTTCATAAACTTGAATAGAACTGCTGTTTATAAACTTTTATAGTTTTGTTAATACTCTCCATAATCTTTCTTTAGATAATATTTCATTGGGATTATCATTCCTATGATAAATGTCATCCAGCCTATGAAAACTGCTATACCTGTATACAGGTTTTTATTTAATACTTCTATTGCTAGAAGAGCAGGCCAAAAAATAATTCCAATTAAGAATAAAATAATCCATGCAGCCTTATCTTTCTTTTTTATTATGTAGTTTGAAAGATAAACAATAGCAATTCCTACTGTAAAAATAAAAATGCCTTTTAAAATAACTAATTTTACAAACATAAAATTCAGAGCAGGATTATATTTTGAAAAAACCTGCTGAACAACATCAATCGTACGAAAATCCATTTTTAATATATACCTGAATAGAGCGATATTTAAGATTCCAAGAATCATGGCATAAATTCCATTATAAAATGTAATCCACGAACCTTTTTTTATGTTCTCGACTGTTTCTATTGTCAGCATTATTTACAAAGCATTAGAGGGTTTTAAAAGATTTATATTCTCGAGAAAAGAGTAGATAAAGTTTGAATTTTTATAAACCACCGAAATTGCTCTTCATCTAGCGATACCGAGATTATTTTATACTACTCATAATAAATAGTAAATCTTTAATCAATAGGAGAAAAGAAGGTAGCAAGTGGGTTGATTATAATTGTTTATTAAAATTGGTTCTATTTATTTTTTAACCACCAAATAAACTTTATCGCCTTTTCTTGCGCCAGGAATCTTTATTCCAACTTCTTGACCTTTTCTTGCTTCATTAAGGGGATTCCGATTTATTTCCATTCGTTCTATTTTATGTTTGATTAATCCTGTTTTATTGCCAATAATTAAAATTTCATTGCCTATTTGCAGTTTTCCACTTGAGATTTTTATTGCAGCAACTTGCTTTTCTAGAAAATAGTGAGTGATATTACCTATGAATTCTTTTCTTTGAGTTGCTGAAGAATGCTGTTCTTTTGAAAAATCCTTTTTTGTGGGAATTCCGCAATAAAATCCGCTTGAAAATCCTTTTGTATAAACTTTGTTTAATTCTTCCATACTTTGTTTAATTTCACTTTCACTTAATTTTTTATCAAGCGCTTTTCTGTAAATTCTTACGACTGTATCAACATATTCTGGCTCGCGGTTTCTGCCTTCTATCTTGAAAGCTTTTATTCCTGCTTTTTTTAGTTCTTCAATAAAATCCAGTGAGCATAAGTCTTTGGCAGACATAACAGTATTATTCTCGAGTTTTAGCTCATTTCCATCTTCGTCTTTAATAGTATATGCTCTTCTGCATGGCTGCAGGCACTCGCCCCGATTTGCACTTTTATTGAAAAGAAACTGGCTTGTAAAACATCGCCCGCTTATACTTACACACATTGCTCCATGAATAAAACATTCAACATCGATAATACTGGCAATTTCTTTAATTTGCTGGATATTAAGCTCACGAGCAAGCACTATTCGCTCTGCGCCAAGTTTTTTATAAAAAAGCGCAGCTTTTTTATTAGCAACGCTTGCTTGAGTGGAAATATGAAATGGAATTTTGTATTTTTTACAAAGCTGAATAACGCTTAAATCCCAGCATATAATTGCATCAATAAATGGCTTTGCTTTTTTGATTATTTTTTCAATTTTTACAAGTTCATCATCATAGATTATTGTATTTAGAGTAAGATATTTTTTTACTTTTTTTTGTTTGCATATTTCATTGATTTTAGGCAAATTGCTTAAACTGAAGTTTTTAGCACTTGCGCGCATGCTAAATTCATTTAATCCAAAATATATAGAATTAGCTCCTGCATTGACTGCTGCAATTAAACTTGGGAAGCTTCCTGCTGGTGCGAGCAGTTCATAATGCGGTGATTTTTTCATAATAGTAATTATAAAACAAGCTTTTTAAGCAGTTTGGTTTTTAGAAAGAATAATTTAAAGCTTCTTTTTTTTGTTTATCAATGTCTGATTGAGTAACATATCTGCCTAGACATAATAATGGACATTCAGAAGAATTTTCATTATTATGTCTAGGCAGATATCTTCTTTTAAAATTTCTTTCTTGAAACTCGCTAAGCTCTTTAGGCGCTGGAAAAACTACTTCAAAGAAATATCTAATAAGGTTAAACATATTATTTTTGAAATATTTACTTTAATCCTATTTGTCTTCGTCTGGCTTTTTTTAGCCTTGCTCTTCTTACGCTTCGTGCTCTTATGTGTCTTGTTGGCATTTTGTTTTTGTGAAACAAAAATAAAAATCAGAAATTTATTAAATTTCTGAGTGTCAAAAATCTTCAGGTTGAACCCGAAGGGTTTCGTGGATTTTTTACTCGTTTGTTTTTGTTCTTTATTTTATTTATTTAATTGATATTGCATTAACTGGGCAGCTTTCTGCTGCTTCTTTTTCGCAGGTTATCTTATTTACATTACTTACTTTTACTCTAGCTTTTCCTTCAACCATTTCAAAAGTTTTTGGACAAATTGCTGCGCAAGCACCACAGCCTATGCATGTTTCTTGATCCACTTTTATCTTTGGCATATTTAATGTTAGAAAGGAAGATTTATAAATGTTTATTTACGGGGAAATGAATACAATTTTATTGCCTGCTCGAAGTTTTATTTATATCAACGGAAATAAATTTTCGGAAATTTTTTCCTTGATAGATAGGAAAAGAACTACGATTATTAATTTCTTTTCATATAACTTATCTTATTATTTTATTACTCAAATGAAACTTCTCGGCACAAGTTTGGCAATCTTGACATTATAAAAGTAATGCAATAAAGTTGGATATAATGGGCTAGTACAGATTGATTTAAGCGAGTAAGCAAAATCAGAAAAACAATGTGCCACCCACATTTAAAAGCTTCAAGAACTTCTAGTTCTTGATAGTGCTCAGAAATCCGTAAAAGATTTCTGACATGTGGGTTTGATTGGCACTTGTTTTTAGGATGCAAGAAAATTCAACAGAATTTTCGGCCCTGAAAATTGAATTAATTTTCAGTGCTCAGAAATTAAAAGCAGTAAGCTTACGACCCCCTTATAAATAATAGGGTTTTAATTTCTGACATAATGAATTAGGAAGCATTATTTATGATTCAGTGTAATTAAAAGCATTTTAGTCATACGTATCGAAATAGAAAAATGCTTTTAATTGATGGCACTCAGAAACATAAATTTCTGATTTCTTTGACATTATAAGACTTCCTGTAAAGCTGAGTTTCTCTTACTAATTCCCTATTACCTTACTAATAAATTTTCTAAAGCATAGATTTATATATTATTTATTTATCTATTTATTATGGTACTAACAAAAGAAGGTCAAGAGTTGCTTAAAAGAATGCAAGCTTACGCTGATTTGCAGAACTTTAAGTTAAATCCTGATAAGAAGGCGCTCGAAGGAATAATTATCGCATTATTAAGAAATAAAGAATTCAAGGGACAAATTTACTGTCCTTGCCGTGTTGTTACAGGCAATAAAGAACAGGACAGAAAAATAATCTGCCCATGTGTTTATCATCAGGGCGAAATCGAGCTTCAAGGACTTGCATTTTGCTCCATTTAAGAAATTCTTTAGCTAAAACTTAGAAAGTTGAACTAAAATAAAAATGCCTGAACCCTCTAACAAATTTTATAGCAATTATTGAGGTCTTATAGTAGAAAACTGAACAAGTGCAGGTTTTCTATATCTATATAGATAATGCAACAATAAATCATTGACTTATTTAGGGCAGTTCTAAATTTTAGGTAGAATAATATTCACTTAAAATAATCATCAATCTTTTTTTGGAGCATATTTTCAGGAATACAACCAACGACTCTTGTGGTTTCTTTTCCGTGCTTGAAGAAAACTATGCATGGAATACTCGAGATTTCATATTTGTTAGATACAACTGGAGCATCATCAACGTTTATCTTTGCAAAATTTATTTTTTGATTTTTTTTTGCAAGACTATCAAGAATTGGTGCTACCATCTGGCATGGTCCGCACCAATCAGCAAAAAAATCCACGATTACAAGTGGATTTTTTTTATCCGCAATTAATTTTGCAAATTCGCTTTCGTTTATTTCGTTAACCATGTTTTTTTTATGAAATAAAAATAACAGTCAGAAATTTATTAAATTTCTGAATGTCAAAAATCTTCAGGTTGAACCCGAAGGGAACGTCAGATTTTTGAATTTAATTCATTTAATAATTATCATTAGGATTTAGGATTTAAAAACTTATGCTGGACTGTTATTGTCCACAACCCTTTTGATCTTCATAATTGCAATTAGGGCATTTCTCTACACAATGATTTTTCTTAAATAATTGCTCTCCACATGTTGGGCAAAAACCACCTTTTTCTCCCTTTATCTTTTCATCAGTTTCTTCTTCATTTTTAGTGCCATTTTTAACTTCTATTTTTCCACCATTTTTAATTTCTGCTTCCATTTCTCTTGCAAAACTTGCTGCAGCTGTAAAAATATACTCAGACATTGAATTAGTGGTTCTTTGATCTTCTCTCCCCTCACTAACAATTCCTCTTGGTTCATATTTCATATTTCTAAATTTCTTTTCTAATTTTTCTATTGGAACGCCGTATTGCAAACAAAGCGAAGCTAAAGTTGTAGTTGTATCCAAAAGCCCACTTACTGTACTACCTTCTTTTGCCATTGTTCCAAATATTTCACCAATTTTTCCATCAGGATAAAATCCAAGTGTTAAATAACCTTCATGGGCATCTTCCCCAAAACCGCCTATGGCAAATTTATGAGTGACTGCTCTTCTTGTTGTTGGAAGTTTTCTTCTTATCGGTTCTCTAGAATCTTTTTCTTTGTCTTCTTTTGAGAAATTCATGGGTTGATAACTCTTGCTCCCATCTCGGTATAATGCAACAGCTTTAAGTCCCATTCTCCAAGCATCAAGATAAGCTTTTTCAACTTCTTCAACTGTAGCTTCAGCAGGTAAGTTAACTGTTTTGCTTATTGCTCCAGATAAAAATGGTTGAACAGCCGCCATCATTTCCAAATGACCTTTGTAAGAAATTGTTCTTTTTCCATGAGCGGGTTTATTAGAGCAATCGAAAACAGAGAGATGCTCTTCCTTTATGTGTGGAGCTCCTTCTATTGTTTCTCTTCCCCTTATAAAATAATTAATTTCCATTATTTGTTCTTTTGTGTATCCTTTTTCTTTTAGGAATTTTACTTTACTAGAATCTTTTTGTTCTTTTAATGAATTTCTATCCTCGGTTTTTAAATGAGGAGTTTGAGTCCAATCTTTATGACCACTAATATATTCTAGTATTTCATTTACTTGAGTAGGATTATAACCTAATTTTTCAAGAGCAGGTCTTACAGAACCATTTACTAATCTTAATTGTCCTCCATCGGATAATAATTTAGTTTGAACTAATCCTATTTCTGGTTCAATACCTTTAGTATCGCAATCCATCATAAAACCTATTGTTCCTGTTGGGGCTAAGACAGTAGCTTGTGCATTTCTGAATCCATATTTTTTCCCTCTTGCAATTACTTGATTCCAAACAATTTTAGCTTCATCTAAAACTGATTCTAAATTTTTTGGTAACTTAGTTCTATCTATTTTTTCAAGTGCGCTTCTGTGCATTTCTATTACTTTCATCATTGGTTTTTTATTTTTTTCATATTCTTTAAATGTACCAATAGATTCAGCCATTTCTGTTGAAGTAAGATATACTATTCCTGTTTGAAGTGCGGTTATTGTTGCAGCAATAGCTCTGGCTTCTTCAGAATCATAAGAAATTCCCCTTCTCATCAATAAAGCCCCTAAATTTGCATATCCTTGCCCTAATGGTCTAAACTTATGAGAATTTTCTGCAATTGTTCTTGTAGGAAAACTAGAATTATTATAAAGTAAATCTTGAGCAATTGCTGTGGTTCTTGCAGTTTTGTGAAAACTTTTAATATCAAATCCCTTATTGAGATCATCAAAGAGAAGTAAGTTTAAGGAAGCAAGATTGCATGAACTATTATCTAAGAACATATATTCTGAACAAGGATTACTTGCATTTATTCTTCCAGAATTAGAGCAAGTATGCCATCGATTTATTGTATCCTCATATTGCATTCCTGGATCTCCGCAGAAATGAGTTGCTTCAGCAATTTCCCGAAATAATTTTTTAGCAGAATATTTTGGCATCTTTTCTGCCATCTCTAAATTGTTAACTGGCTTTGTTTGCCATTCTTTATCTTCTTCAACCGCCCTCATAAATTCATCACTTATTCTTACTGAAATATTTGTATTTTGGAATGCTACAGTTTCGTATGCTTCTATTGGATCAACACCCTGATCTATCAAGTTTCTAGCTTTTTCTTCCTCTCTTCTTTTTGATCTTATGAATGCTGGGATATCTGGATGTGAAATTTTTAAAGAATTCATTTTAGCTGCTCTTCTTGTTTTACCTCCAGATTTTACTATTCCTGCAACAACATCATAAAATTTCCAATATGCTAAAGGCCCTGAAGGTTTTCCTCCGCCAGAAAGTTTTTCTTTAGAACTTCTTAATGTAGATAAATCTGTTCCTGTTCCACTTCCATATTTAAATAACATTGCTTCATTATATGCTAACTGCATAATTTCTTCCATAGTATCGCCAACACCTTGAATAAAACAAGCAGAAGTTTGAGGATATTCTCTTTCTTTGCCTTTAGGGATTTTTATTACTTTTCCATTTGGAACCACATATGCTTTTCTTTGTTCTTTTTTTCTTTCATGAGCATCATATTTATCTACACCTACATTGAACCAAACAGGAGAATTAGGAGACATTCTTTGAGCAAGAACATTAAATGCAATTTCATCTCCAAATGCTTGTAATTGTTTTGGAGAACTAAAATAATCTTGTCTTTTTGCCCATTTTACAAATGTTTCACTTACTCTTGAAACAAGTTGTCTTACACTGCTTTCTCTACCTTCTCGGCTAGCAGGATCACCATAAAAATATTTATTCGCTGTTATCTTTCTAGCCAATGGGCTCCATAAAGCAGGACATTCTACTCCTTTTTGAACATATAATGTTTTCCCAGTAGATTCTTCTTCAATACTAACCTCTGTTTTATTCCAAGAAAAATGATCATAAACTTTGCCAGCACAATCTTTTGAATAATGCCGTATCATCTCTAATCCTTTGCTCTTTTTTTCACTCATTTTTTAGCACCAGTTTTTTATCATTTTTATTATTTATAAACTTATATCTATTTTGTTAGTATATGTTGAATAGTTTATTTTCTTGATAATTTTATTTTAATTCCTTTATTTCTTTCTTGAAATCATTAACATCTTTAAATTCTCTATAAACTGAAGCGAATCGAATATATGCAACATCATCGAGTTTTTTTAGCGCTTTCATTACCATTTCGCCGATTATTTTGCTGGATATTTCTTTTTTATTGGATGTTTTTAATTTATTTTCAATCTCATGTACATTTTTTTCTATATCCTGAAGGCTCACTGGCCTTTTTTCGCAGGCTTTTATCATGCCTCTTCTTATTTTTTCTACATCAAAGGCTTCGCGAGTGCCATCTTTTTTAATTACGCGCATATCTTTTGTTTCAGGTCTTTCATAAGTTGTAAATCTTTTTTTGCATTTTGGGCATTCTCTTCTTCTTCGTGTCTCATTTTCAACATCGCGTTTATCAGTTACTTCTGTTCTTTCATGATTGCAAAATGGGCATTTCATAGCCACAACCTCCAGCGGGTTTTGGCGAATCCAGCAACCCAAGAACCTCCTGCGTTGTTCTTCTTATCTCCAGCATCCAAATTTAATCTGTTCATTTTTCGGTGATTTTTATTTATTTTATTGATTATTTTCTTAAATTAGCTTATTTTAGCTGGATACAACCTGTTGTATGTGGTTATTAGCTAGGAATACTGCTAATTGTGTTTTGCTGAATTCTTACCATTTTTAAGGTTTATAAATATTTATGCAACGAATGATATACAATATTTTCATGCAAACTATTTTTTAGTTACGACAAAATTTTTTGTGAAAAAATTTTATCATTAAGATTAGGAATTTAGAAAAGCTGCACAAGTTCGCTTTTCTTATTGTAATTTCATTAAGTGTTATGGAAATTGTTGTTTATGCAGAAAAGTTAATTACCTCTAAAGATAAGTTAAAAAGACTAAGCAAGTTGAA